>Ga0209208_10000195_pt1 | contig 70962 bp, 48 predicted proteins | sample S1TSphfallax_3_FD_187694 | JGI IMG/M metagenome (GOLD analysis project Ga0209208, IMG submission 187694) | Host-associated microbial communities from peat moss isolated from Minnesota, USA - S1T2_Fd - Sphagnum fallax MG (SPAdes) (version 2) | ecosystem: Host-associated > Plants > Peat moss >... | reverse complement strand
AAATATGATGTAGATTTATTAGTAGGGATATTTTAAAATGATGTAAATTTATTGGTGGGACCATGTTTATTCCATAGTTGGTCTCCACTTGAGACGTTAAATACCGCCCCCCTTTGAATTTTGTCTAATTTTTCTTGTTTTCTTGCACATGCTTTTTTTTCAGCCTTGCATGCTTCTACATAAAACCATGCAACATGGTTCTACATGTTCATTTATTTAGCAAAAGATCTAAGTCAATGTTTTTCAAATTTTATGTGGATTAGCACATTCAAAATTTTAACCTCCCAAGCATAGAACATGATACTTACCACCGGCATAGGTTTAGGCATTGAGGAAATTATGGTTTCTTTTTTATTTAAATAAGTCCTAGAGTCAAAATGTCAAACCTTGTGGCGAAACCACACAATTCTTCGCAAGGTTGCATTGGTAGGCTCAGAAAGGCCATCGGACAATGGTTGATGGGGGGTAGATAGCATCTCATGGTCTTCACTAGACATTATTTTATTTTTGTGGTGGGTCTCCAATAAACCCATATTTCCCTACTTTGAAATGGTGGGCCCATACATCTGTACTTAAAAACAATTGGATTGGATTGGAAATGTTTTTCATCCTTTATCTTCATCATGGTAATTGGTATCAATGTGGGTGTGGTTTTGCACTGGCCCACTCAAAAGGTAAGGTGCAAAAAAGTCCAAGTAAAAAAGTTCAACACAGAAGAGTGTGAGATGCAAAAAAAGTCAACATGCAAAGGTAAGGTGCAAAAAAGTGCAACATGGAAAAGAGTGAGATGCCAAAAAAATCAACATGGAAGAGCACGAGATGGGAAAAAAAGCTCAACATGGAAGAATGTGAGATGCAAAAAAGTTGGAACCATGTGAGCTCAAAAAGTTGTAAGTTGAGGTCTTGGGCTTTATCGAGTGTACAGACCAATGATGCTGGCCAATTATTGGGAAATTAGCGGATTATCAACAAGGATCCAGGGGGTAAGTTAATAACCTAATTCTTGATTCCAATCATCTCCTAAAGATCAGGAGATAATTTCCTGGCTCGCTATAACCTTGGGATCGTTTTAAGCTGAAGCAAACCACATAGGAGGCCAGTTGAGTTACCTCGGCATGGGAATCAATAGGTAGGTTATTAACTTAACCTCGGACACTTGTTGATAATCAGCTGATTTCCCAGTAACTGACCAATGTTGATAATCGGCCAATTTCCCAATAACCAACCAACATTGGTCTGTATGCATGATAAAGCTTTACTTACCACTTGTTGCGTTCAAATGGTTTCATGTTGAACTTTTTTGCATCTCACATTCTTCCTTATTGAACTTATTTGCACCTCACATTCTTCCATGTTGAGCTTTTTTTCCCATGTCACACTCTTCTATGTTGAATTTTTTTGCATCTCACACTCTTCAGTGTTCAACTTTTTTACAGCTTGGACATTTTGCACTCACCCTTTGAGTGTGCGACTTTTGTACAGCAAGACTTACACCTATTCACCTCTCCTCTCATATTCATTAGACAAGCTGCTTCCCAAATGCAATTTTTTATTTATTTATTGTTTTGGGGGTTTGAAATGAGCCAATTTGATTGGCTCATCACTCAGAAAAGGAAGAAGGCTCTATCTTGACATGTAGAGTTCCTCCTCTTTGGCCCATCTGTGTAGGTGAAAGGAGGACAACATTTGCCAAAGCATATGGGATAAATGTGAGGTGCTATTGGGAACTCTTTGAGGAACATGTCAGGAACTTGGGAACTTTTTCCTTTGACCCCTGCCTCACCCCAAAAAAATCATTCATGGAAAGTCAACTGTCCACTCTCCACACCAAAACACAACTTGAAAAAAGTTCCCCTTCCGCCCCCCCCTCACCCACAAGACAAAAAGGGAGGACCCTTCACTTCATGACACGACTTCCTTCTCATTGGTTGCATGAAAATTCTATTTCTAAAATTGGCTGCCACTCTTTTTGGCCTGTACTAATAGCCCTTCCCAAAAGCACCCTATCTATTCACCTCTCCTCTCCTATTCATCAAATGGGTTGACCTCCCAAGTTTGTATTTTAAAAATGTTTTTGGGCAATGTGCCATTTTTTTATTGGCCCATCACCAAGAAAAAACTGAAACTTGGAAGGCTCCCCAAAATAACAGTTTCTGTGTGAGGATTGAGTGCCTTCCCTTTGGCTCACCTATATAGGTGAGAAGGGGAGAACTTGGGGAAATTATATGAGATAAAGTAAAATGCTATTGGGAACACACTAGGGAAAATATTGAAAACCTGAGGAACATCATTGGGAACGGATTGAGAACATGATGAGAACACAAAAAAAAAGAGTTCCACCCTCTCACTCCCCCCCCCCCCTCTCCAGAAGGAAGAAAGATGAATCCTCTTGGATGTATGTTCAGTCATCTCATTGGACTGAGGCATCGTGTCATAAAAATTGAACATTGATTTCTTTAACAGCACATTTCTTTAAGGTTTAGAGGGCTAGGAGCCACTGAATTTTTGTATCTGGGAGTGGACAGGAGATGTGGAAAGGCGGTTCTTGGAAGGAATTGAATTAATGAAATTTTGTGGAAATCCAAGTGCTTGGGATGTAATGTTGCAGTTAAGCAATTGAATGTGGACTTTGACATTAGGGAATGCAATTACATTTACAACCAATGGGAGTTTTTGATTAGATTTCGACACCCATATATAGTTCAATTGGTAGGAGTGACACTTCCTACTAATGATGATGGTAGGTGGAGTTGTAACATTGTCACGGAATTAATGGATGGAGATTTGCTTGATTTAATTGATAAATGTTTAGATGAGAAGGAGGGTAGAGGTGTGCCACTTACTCAAAGAGAGTCAATTGACATTATCAAACAAATTGCAAAAGGAATTCAACATTTGCATATGCAGGGTTGCATAGGGATATCAAATCTAAGAACATATTAGTGAATGACCATGGTAACTACATTGATGCCAAAGTTTCTTCATTTATGATTTTAGACCAAGTGGCGAAGGAAGGCAAAGATATTTCCATGATCATGAAGACATATTCCTTTGAAGGAGGGTCAATACCAAATACAAAACTCGAACTAATTACAATTTGATGGATGGCTCCTGAACAATTTCTTCACCATGACTTGGGCCATGATAAACAATCTACTGTCACGTACTCAGCCAAGGTAGACATATATGGTTTTGGAATAACGTGTTGAGAAATTTTGACAGAGAAGTTGCCATTTGATGATGTGCCAACCAATTTGGTATCATGGCAGGCCATAGGCCAATCTTGCCACATGATGTTGATGGAAAGTTGAGGGATCTCATCTAAGCTTGTTGGAATTCTAATCCATCATTTAGACCTACAGCTATGGAAGCATGTAGAGTACTAGATGGTTTGAGGTCTTTTAATACTCACTATAGTGGAGTATTGCATATTGGAGTGAACCCCAAGAAATTCTTGAACAGCACAAGGGCCATACTTCACCACATGATGCATTTCTTTTGCCTCGATGGCCAAAGTGGCTTTAAACATTTATCAAGTGTTGGGAATCTATTTCAATTGGATGGAGTGAAGTCAAGCATGACCACATGTGATGTACGAGGGTTGCCTAAGTACCTTTGCATTGATCCTTCAACAATTCAAATTGTTCGAAGGATACATGGACATGAATATGATCATGTGCAAGTGATTGAGATCAAAATTGAAGGTTGTAAATATGCTCTCAAAATCTTCAAGAATTGTGAAGGACAAGAGCAAGATCCATCTTTTCGAGTGGAGCTTGATTTTTTGGTCAAATTGAATCATCCTCACATTGTTCAATTGATAGCATATTGTATTGACCATTTTAGAACATCAATCCTTCTAGAGTGGCTACCAAATGACCCTCAAAAGCTTATTGAGTATCAGAAAGAAACCCAAAAAACAAGACAGCCACTTTCTCAATTTGAAGCTAAAGCTTTGATCATTCGAATTGCTAAAGGCCTGGCACTTTGCATAGTAAACATTTGTTCCATAGGGATTTAAAAGCCAGAAATGTAATGTCCATGAACGTCCCAATAGTTTGCATGTGAAGATCACAGATTTTGGTGCTTCCCAAAATGTTCAAGCTTCATAACTAGTTCATAGTGTGGATAATGGCTATTGGAGGGCTCCAGAAATTTTTTTAGCTATACGAGACAATAAGCTATTTGAATACACAGCCAAGGTGGATGTATATAGCTTTGCAATGGTTTGCTATGAAATCCTCTCTGGAGATGAGCCTTTCAAAGACCATGAATGCTCAAAATTTGATTTCTTGATAAGTGGATCTGGCATGCCACCACGACCTTCCTTGCCAGGCAACCCAAATGATCCATTGAACAAGTTGATCACAAGTTGTTGGGATGGTGTGCCTGAATGTAGACCAACTTTTAGAGACATTGTCATTGAATTGCAAAGCGGTATGTAATGTTGCATATTAACATAAAAGTATGTGCAAAATACATTTACCTTTATTAAGGTGAACATCTTCCAATAAAGTACTTGAACAAATGTGTACATAATGTATGTTAGACACTTCTAAATCATGTGTAATATTACCAAGTTGTCGTTACAAACTAGAGTTCTTATGTTCAGCCATATGCTTCATGCGTTCTAGTTTGGTACTTGTTATCTGCACTCTCTTTGTGATCAATTTCTCCAAAACCAACAAAGAAACTTATTGAAACCAACCCCTCTGCAAACCCCTCCAACTTCCAGGTCCCCCCCACTTGCGAAAATCTCTGCAACCAATTGATCCTGAACAGTTCCTTTTCTCCTAGTTGTTGACATCAAGTTTTCTTGCTCTCCTCTTCAGAACACAAAAAAGAAAAACCTGGGGAAGTTCTTCAGAAGTTCTGCATGTGCACCCCTTCTAACTAGATTGTATTTCTGATTCTACTGACCATGTTGTACTGAACATCTGCCATTCCTTAAGTTCAGAAGAGACAAAAGTGCTACTGAATATCTAACATTCCTTGAACTACAGAAGGAATAACTGTGCTCTGCACATTTATAAATCCTCAAACTGCAATACAAATAAAAGTGCTACTGATTTAGGTTTAGCAGTCAGGTAGTCCACTTGAATCAGCAGAATTTGCACCAGCAGCTGCAGAAATGTTTCTAGTCTGGAAAGGATAATTGACTCAAGGATACTCATCATAGACAAGAAGCCCCAAGGATACTGCAGATAAATAGTGAAGTGGAGTGACTAGCCACTAAGCAATTCTTTATGCATGAGCACAAATCACACATTTCATTATAAGTCCTATGACAAGAATGTACATGCCTCGAATAAACTACCTCATGCCAAGAGCACTTTTTAGTTGCAGGTTCAGTAAAACATCTCTGCTGTTGGACACTATGGACTGGACTAGGCAGAAACAAACCAGGATGATTCGGCAATCTTGACCACGTCACAAACCACTTCATGAAGCACAACTCTGTAGGAGACAGGCATTCATGTTGTGTCCTCATGTCTCCCTCATGTCTGTCCCTGCTGGTCTACATTCTGTAACTTCTGTAGCCAACCAGACCAGCTCTCTGCTCAACAGTGCAGCTCTGTCTTCAGTGTGCATCAAAAGATCTGGATAAATGCACAGTCAGGATGGTAACCTTTTTTGCTCTCAATGTCAGCCGGTGTTTACAGCCAGATTATGATGTGATATATCAAATCTTTATTATTCCATGGAGGGAAATGCATCCTTAACAGCTGATGCAGCAGTCAAATAATTCAAGGTGTTTCTCAGAGTCTCCTTCTCTCTCTTCAGACGGACAGCAGTATCTTCCAATTCTAGCAGCGCCTGCTGCTCCACAGGAGCACCTTCAAATGTGCTGCCCACCCAGAATGAAAAAGGAGTAGGAAACAACTTTTTACGCAAGTCATCTGGGACATCCTTGTCTGGTTTCCCATTGACACGATTGGAAATGCGAATTACATCCTTCATATATGTCTCCACTTCTGTTGCCAGTGTCTCTACATCTTCTGCCTCCTGTGATGGCTTGTCCTCAAGCCACTCTACCTGTGCCACCAAATAGGGCTTGGTGCGCACCATGCTGAGCACTCTGAAACGTTCCTGCCCCTTGCATATCATGAAGAAGCGGTCATCAACCAGTCTTTCATGCTTTATTACTTCTCCCACACAACCAACAACAGCAATTCCTGTGCCCTTGTCTGTATACACCACACCAAACCGCAAATCTGTCTGCAGAAGTGTATGCATCATAATACGGTAACGGAACTCGAAAATTTGCAATGGAAGGATAGCACCTGGGAAGAGAACCAGTGGAAGAGGGAAGATAGGAAGCTCAATAGGCCTGTCTGCATGTGCCTCCTCAGATGCTGTACACTTAATTACTATATGTTGCCTTGACCCCTTATTCCTTTGTGAAAGTACTGACACTCCTATACATTCTCCAACACTTTGGTCTCTCACTTGAACACCCTGACTTCCACCAAAAAGTTGATTCCTCCCTCTTTCAACTGCCCTATATTCTGCCCGCTGGGCAAACTCATAGTTGCTAAGTCCTCTATGAGACAATATCACCAAACACCTACGCCGGTGGAAAAAGACTGGAGGTTTGCTGGGAGAAAGGTAGTATGATGAGGTAGCAAGACAAGCAATCATAGATGGTTTCTCATTGCTGTAAGTCCCAGAGTCGCAGAGGAATGCTGGATGCATGAGCTGGGTTGAGGAGACTGCTGTACACATTGTATTCTGAACCCATCACATTGAGAGACATCAAAAAGTGATACAAGATTCATCTGCAAAAATTCAGGATAAAGATTGGACTACATTTCAGCAGCTGTATCCCCTCTAACTGCAGCAAACCGTTTAGGAGGTAAATCACTGAGATGGTGTCCAAAACAGAGAAGTAAGTTGTTGGGAAAGCAAGAGATGACAAGCACACAGTCCATGCCATGGATAAAAGAAAAAAGAACACAATCCAAGCACTGAGGGAAAAGGAACATATGGACAGAAGATAGTTGACCTTCAAATACAGGAGAGAGCAGGGCAAACCCATCCTGGGTCAAATGTACATTAGAATTCAGGATCTTGGTTTGAATGTTGGCTACTGGAGGGTAGGCACATTGTGAATGCACTACTGGAAAAGTAATCATTGACAACCTATGGTTGACCTTGAACAGATAAGAGATCTTGAACACAATCACAAAGGTATGCAAATACGATCTTTGGCTATTAAGCACAAGGCAGACTGGGGGAGTACTGAATAATGCTCCTATTGAACCATGAGGAAATCACAAGACTGAGGATATGTTGCAAGAAATGACTCACCATTCTCATAGGAGAAAGAGTCAATAGAACTTCCTCTGTGCAACTTGATCAGTCCCTGTACACAATGTCTTTCTACAAAGAAGCACAACTACTTGTGCAGTGCTTGGAGACTGGAAAGCTTCAAAGTAGCCTGCTGTCAAATTCCAAGTATGTCTCAAACCCAGACATCACCACCATGGATCCTGTCATCCAGCTCAATAGACCCACCTCAGTAGTTATTAATTAAACCCCTAGACTCAACCTGAAAACAGGTAATGACATCTTCTGCAGCATTATTTTTGCCAAAGTTAAGAGGGAGAGACACAATTGGTCTGGCAACCTCAATTTTCTCTAAAGAGCAATAATAGTGGATATTGATGAATTGCAGACAAAAACCAACTTGCCAACAAAACCACAGAGTCTGAATGTCCTTCTACCACCTAACAGGAACCCGCATGGTTGAGGAGGCATCATTTCAAGGCCAGCTCCTTGACTCCTTCAAATTTCAGGAGCTGTTTGAGTTGACGGTAGCTGGCTCATTTAGGTAATCTACAAAGTTGTGACCCTGAAGACCCCAGGAGTGACAATCTTTTCTGTGAGAAACAATTAATCCCTCTACCTATATGCATTGCCAGGAATATCATTGGTGAATCTTCCATTTCAATGCCTAGCTGTTTCCAGTGCTTGACTTGGATGAGACCCCTCTCTCAATTGTCAGCTTACATCCCTCAAGAGGGATTTGGACTGTTCATGTATAACAGCAAGAGACACCCTCTTGGGGAATAATACTTTCCAAACACTATTGACCATTGCCCCACGGAATGCTGAGTAGGATGTTTTGTGGAGAAGCATTGGGCAGAGCCTCAGAGCAACCCCAACCAGTCAAACCCCAGACATGCCTACTCTCCCGGAACACACACACAAGTGTCCAGGAGAACAAACTTTCAAGAAAAATGCTGCTCCAAACATCCGTCTATGATCCTAGCAAATCCTGAGAACAAACCCTCTCCCTCTGTCGTCATCCTACCAGTTAAGGACCTAAAAGACGCTGGATATTCTCAGATTTCCAAACCCCTCACAACAGTTGTCAGCAGTCCCAAGCAGTCAGAGACTTCTTCCGAACAACCACCAGCACTAACTAGATTTCACTGAGACGAAACAAATGCTCCAAAAACTGGAAACAAACGAAAGAGGGACTGAAATTTTTGGTGGGGGGGAAAAAAGAAACAGTCTCGAACCATACCCATGCCCTAGTTTTTTTCCCTTTTCCATTCACCCCTATTCCCAAAACCTTACTCCAGAAGCAGAAGGAGCATAGAAAGCTGGAGGAAAGAAAAAGCAGGGTGATTCAACAACAGCAACACCAACAGGTGCCACACTGCAATGACTGATGCAAAAGAGAGTAAGAGGAAGGAGGGCGACAAAAGAAATAAGTACCAAATAAACGGGGAGACGAAGAAGGCGATGTAAAACCGCATGATGTCCGTTGTATGTCCTGAGCCTGTTTGGCAAATTCCACAACATGCCGCCGGAATGAAACAAGACGAAGACGAAGAAGACGGTGATGATTGATGCGAGGATAGCAGCAGGTGGACGTGATGGTGGTGGTGCGCGTGGATGGAACGGCTGGTTGGCTTGCTTGCTTGCTTTCAGCTTCTTAGATAACATGGCCTACGTAAATGGGTTATTACCCATGTGTTGTGTCTTTTTCCAACACTTGCGCTTTCACAAGTGTGAACTGCCTGGAGCTACTGGTAGAAAGTTCAGATAAATGAAGAAAAGAAATGGTGGAGGGTAAGGACACAGGGTGGAGGACATTCCCAAAATACGGGCCCAAGGCGTCTAGATAATAATTGAGTTCGGCCTCATGATTCGAAAATTCCCTTTCCCACACAATGGGTCTTACCCAGAATTCGAAGATGTGAGCCTTACCTTATGTAAACCGTGAGGTAATCCTTATCCTAAGCCTTAACATAGGGAAGAAAATCCCTGTACATAAAAAAATCAAGGATGCGAACCCATCCATCAAAAGTACAAGGCAAATGAGAGCACTAGTAGACACAACTCAAAGAAAAAACGAACGCAAACAATCAAAAAAAAAGAAAAAAGGGGAAAAACCTTATTGTTAGGTCCTTTTAGCAAACACTAAGCTAACATCGCTAAACTGACACATGGAAGTCTATCTAGACCTAACAACATCGACCCTAACATTCTCACACCTTTCACATAGCCACTTTCCATCCACGCTAGATAGCTTTAGATGCTTACAACCCCTGTACCACCACAGAAAGTTCTCCCGTGTCCACACCAACTTGTGGCTATGTTTCTTTTTTCATCCCATCATCCCACCCAATTGCTCTTGTAGCGGCAACGGCTTCGTTTGCACCTCATTTGCCTCATAGCGCACCTTCATTTCACCTCGTTTTGCAAATTCATTTGATCCCTCTCACATCTCTCTTGCAACTTTTGTTTTTGTTTGGTTTGTGTAATTTTCACTTATGTTTGCAATTTCTTGCCTTTTTCTTGCAACACTGTTGTGTTATAGGGCTTTTGCTTTTGCAGTGATTGTTTCTTGCACCACCTTCATCCAACATTGTATTCATTTTTTTTTTTGCAATTGACTTCTGCAAGTTTCTATTTCTGTAATCTCTCACCTTTGTTTGTAGTTTCTTGCCTTTTTTTTGTAGCGTGATTTCCTTGTAATGCCTTGTGTTTTGTAGTGTCAATCTCTTGCATTGCTTCCATTAAAACAACATATTCTTTTTTGCAACTCATTTGTATATAGCTTTCAAAAATCTCTTTATCATAGATTCATTGCAAGCACTTGCAAAAACACAACTTTGTGTTTGTTTTTTGTTTTTGTTACTTTTTTCATTGAACTATTTTTTAATTTCTCGCGTTTCACAATTTTTTCTTGTCATTTTGTAAAATTTCACACAACGTTTTGAGGGCTTGTAATTTTCTCATTTTGTATTCTAGGGTAAACTTGTAATGGTCAACAATGATCAAGCTCCTTCATCAAAACTGATTTGACCCCTCAAAACATTATTTACATGATTGCAAGCCAATTTGACAATTTGACTTTCAACCTTTCAAATGGACATAACTTGTGTTAAAAGTTTTTATTTTGAAAATGCAACCCCATTTTATTGTAAATATTAGGACATTTCAATAGTTTAAAAAGGGTTCAATTTGAATAAGTTTTGTTTCTCAAACCTTGCTAAAAAAATTGAAACATTCCTTGAGACTCCCAACTCCCAAAGTGGGAATGCATTGGGAAGTTTTAGTGCTTTCTATCTTGCATTTTGACACACTACGCTTTCACGAAAGAATGTGCTTGGGTTAACACCATGCCTTGGACTACTCCTAACTCATTTCTTTTACCGTGCCCTATACTTGGTTCACTTTAGCCAAGGGAGGTTATTTCCATTTGTTTCCAAATGATGTTAAAAAAGAAAGGGTGCAACTTAATGAAAATAGGTGAAAATTTAAAATTCAATTCAATGTAAATATGGTGCTAAGAATTGGATTATGAGAACATATTTCAAATATTTTAGAATTATTTAAATTTAAATTAAATATTATATTATTTCATAATATACAAAAAAATACCCCTTGAACTTTATTTCATGTCCTTCATAAAAAATATTAAAAAAAACCTCCCCGAGGGTTAAGGTTTAAATAATATCACATTATCTAATTAAATCAAAAGGTGAAAAAAATGTTTGGATATTTAAATGTCAAAGTCTTGGAGCAAGTTGGGCACCCATAAATTGTTTTTGTCATGAAATTGATTATCAATTCCACATCAATTATTGTAATCTTACAAGATTTAAAAATTTATATTCTAAATTGGGAAATGTGAAGAGGTCACAATCTTGTCCAAACAACTAGACTTCATGTCCTTGATTTATGTTTGGCCACCATCATGTTTAAAGGGTAGTTTATGATAAATTAATTGATGATACATAATGTTTGGAAAAAGGTTTTTAATTTTGAAACCATCAAGCAAATTTCCCAAATGGTGAAGCATAATGAAGCCCCCACTATAATTTATTGATTTTGTCTATAAGGAAAAGACCACACATCTATGTAAAATTTAAGGATAAATTTTTGGTTCAATGCTTGACCAATGTGGAAATTACACATGTTTTTAAGATGTTATAAGATGTTATGTCATGCATGTAAAATTGTTATTTGCTTGGATGTATTTTTAAATTAATAAGCATGAATATTTATGTCACATAACCACCTATTTCGTTACTTCTTTTCACGTTTAATTTTTTTAGACAAAAGAAAACAGAGAAAAAAAGATACCATACAAAGAGAAGAAAAGGAGGAGTTGAGGCTAGGATTGATAGAAACAAGATTAAATTCTTTTAAGGTTCATTCAAATGAAATAAATAAATTCACTTGTGAAGATATCACTTAATTTCAAACATTGTTTAGACAACATGCACAACAAAATTCAATGATGAATTTCATTTCACAAATTTGACATTACTACAAAACCAAGTTTTTCAAATGGTGCAATTTGAACAACCAACCATTCTTGATTAATGAGCACCTACATTTTGACTAAAAGTTTGAGAGTTGAATGACATGTGTATTTTTTGACTGGTGAACTTGACTATGATTACCTATTTGGATATTTGTTAAATCAAATATCCAATCAAGTTGAACCAAAAACTAATCACCTTAACAAAAAATGGCCAATGGGTTTTAGTCAAATAAGACATTTAATTAAATTGGACAAAAAAAAATGACATCTTTGGTCAAGATGGCCAATGGTTTCTTAATTTGATCAAAGATTTTATACTTGTCAACAAGTCAAAATAGATATTGTCTAGGCTATATAGATAACATAAGTCTACCTACCTACCTACCTAGACCTATTTATTACCTACTTACCTACCTATAATAATAACAATAATAATGATAATCTTTTAAAATTTGATTTTAATTTAGGTAAAAATTTGACCAATCAAATGGTCCATTGTTTGATAGTCAAAATGATTAATGAAACAATCTTTTATTTTACTAAAATAAAAATACCACCCAATCACAATGAACATGCTCAAAATTGATTTATAATTTAGATTAACATGATGGTATTTTTGACATTTGTCCAAATGGGTCCTTTTTTACTAGATTTTCAAATCATCTAAACTTGTTTTTGTAGTAATGTATGTTTGTTGGTTTTTTTTTCCAAGGATGAAATGGACATACCACCCCAAATGAAGGTCTTCTACATATAGAAGTTTTTTTGTAAACTCTTTGATCTTGTGCTGAAATGATGAGCTTGGGTTGCAAGTGTCGAGGGTAGTTTTAGCATGGATGTTGAAACAAGAGAATGAAAGACATAGTTTGCTTAATAAATTTTTTTTAATGATCAGGGTCTTGGGAAAAATATCTCTATGGTGGCCTTTATTTTCAAAATTAATGTTTTGGTTGTAAGTGAAAGCTTTAGGGTGAAAGCATAACAAAGTATATATAAAAAGTTGATGAACTAAAAACAAGTTGAAAAATATGACAAATTTTGGCATAAGTACAAGAAAATAAATTCAAAATAAATTCAAGTTTCATTATGAAATCAGCTATCTTTGCATGGATTTAATATACATTGATTACAAAATTTTCATTTTTTTAATAATAAAAGTAGAAAACAAGTACTTTTGAAATTAATTGGCCAAAATGGTGTTCAAAAGTATTTTTCATTATAAAACTCAATGAAATAAATATGTACTAAATTAAAATATAAAGATCATTGCATATTCAAATAAGGAATTGAAAACAATTGTACATTTTCCATTTTAAATCATGCTTGACACATACTTGAAAAAAAATGTTAGACTACAAAAAGTAAATTTCAAATGCTACTTACATTTTAAAAAACTTACTTTTAGCTTACTTTTACAATGCATATTTTAAAAATTAATGCATAATAATAAAAGAATATTTTGTTGTTTATCATTCATGTAAAAACATTGAATGTACAATATTTTTATGTTAGGTTTCATTGTTATTTTTTATCAACTTGAGAAGTAGATTGCAAAGGTAAATGTTTGTATATTTTATATTATTTTAACATTTTAGTTCGGTAGAAACATTTCCAAAATACTTGTGATTTTCCTTATGTTTGTTTCACAACAATGGACATAGAAAATTCAAGATACGCTACATCATAAACTTGCAATATAACGAAACTTTTATAAAATAAGTGTGAAAATCATGAAACATTACATTCGTGCAAAATTTGTGGGCTTCAAAATGTAAAAATGACATGAAATAAATTAATTTAAAAGTAAAATTATATGTTTTATATAAATGATTTTTCTTTTGTACTTGTGATGTTTTGATGTGAAATATGTATAATTTACATATGAACTAAATCCAGGTGATTTTGTGACGTAATTTTGCATAAAACTATGCAACTTTTGTGTATTATACATGCATATTCACATATGTCATTTGTAAACAATGTTTCATTTGTTTGAATACTTAAGATATTGAGTATGTACAAATATCATTTTTATTACCATAACATGGAATTCATATGATTTTTGTATGAAGTTATGAAAAATGAAATTTGTATGAAATTTGTATGAGTTTATGAAGCCTGGTAAATTTGTGATGTAGAATGACAATAATGCACCCCAAGTGACGCGCTCCCAAGTCATGGGGTGAAACCCACTTGAGGGTTTCACAAAGTCAAGTTGCGGAAAGTGGAGACTTAGAAGCACGCTCCCAGCTTCCAACTCTAAAAAGGGGTAGAAGGTCGAGTTGGGAGCCCATGGATTAGACTAGGAAGAAGGTTTAGTAGATCAAGCATGAATCTGCATCAAAACAAACCACCCACGTGGTTAGTTCACATTCCGGGACACCCTTGGGTGTTGGGACAAGCCACGGGCACTTTGGACCACGAGACACACCACGGCCCGGACTCAGTGGAAGCCACCACCTTCCCCCATATAGTATTCTCTGCGACGCCCCGTCGAGACTACATCTAAATGGCTCTTTTTCCCGGGACTCCCAAGTTGGAGTCCCGAAAATGTCCCGAAACTATCCCGGGTGGAGTCCCGGGACTTTGGGAGCTCATAACTCCCGACTGACAGGTCTGATCGCAACGAGGTCTAAACCAAACTTGTAGCCCTCGTCGAGATCTTTCCAACAACGTATCGCACTCTCAATTCGGAGGTCGCGAAAAGGTCGATCCCCGACTTTTTGTGGTCGGGAATCAAACTGCCAGTTTGACTCCCGGCCCTTCTTTTGCCCATAACTTGGGCGACAGATGTCCAAATGGCCAATGCGAGGCCATTTTCCATATCTACGCTTCAAGACCTTTCGAACGACACCAAGAACACCTCAATGCGAGGTGTTTTGGGCCTTGCTGTCGAACCCTAAACATTTGGGAGTCCCGGAGGACTCCAAATCCTCACTTTTTCCAAGTGTTGGGCTTCACCCCCACACTTGGCCAAAGTAGGGTTGCGACACCAAGTTCCTTGATGGACTCAATTGTGAATCCAAAGGTGAAAATAATGGAAAGAGAATGAGTTGGGGTGTGTTCCTTGGCTTGCAACATTTTGAAAATAGAGGGGCATGTTGGAGTTTCGGGATTGGAACTACGAAGATTGACAAGCAAATCAATTATTCACACAAACCAAACAAACCAAACAAAAAGTTGGTTAGTGCGTAGCTATAACACTTTTGGTGCACAGATGAGTCACGAGTAAACATGAACTCACAAGATTCGTCACGACCCGGATTTGGGGGAAGCCACCACCTTCCCCCCTTATAATATTTTTTGTGCTTGGCCATGGGGCCAACACCCAAATGTCATTTTGACTTGGGAGTCTCGAAATTCCCAAAATTGAAACTCCTGCAACTTTGGATGCCCATAACTTTGTGTGGGGACTCCGATTGAGGTGAGGTTTGAGAGTTGTAGCCTTCATCAAGAGCTTTCCAATGGTATGTGGCACACCACCTGCACATAAGAAAATTGGGGCGATTCTAAACTTTTAGTGGTCAAAAGTCAAATTGCCAATTTGATTTGTGGCCTTTCTTTTGGCCATAATTTATGTTTTAAGAACCCAAATGGGTCATGCGAGTTCATTTTAGACATTTACATTCCAAGAGTTTTTTAATAGTATAAAAAACTTTTCAATCCAATGGGTTTTGACCCCTAAAATCACTCTTTGAAAATTCGGGAATCCATTAAGATTCCAATTCCCAAAGTGGGAGCTCACTTGGGAGTGTGGGGTTCATTCCATGACAATCTCCCACATTCCTAGAAGCTTGAAATGTGATTTCCCAGGCTTCATTCTTGGCCCACACCTTTGGAAGCCTTTGCCTTGGTCGTGAACCCAAGGCTAGGGTTGTGACATGCATGCTTGGGGATTTTTATTTACCATGAAAAAAAAGGACAAATGGAAATGAACAAGGAACTTTTGATGTAGTTGTAACAATGTACATGGTTGTTGGAAATGAAACCTTTGTATGTTGTCATAAAATAACAACTTTTTAAATGTATGTCGATGTGCATGTGTGGATTGGTTTAGGGTAGTCATGATGAAGCCCAAACCATAAAAAATAGGAACAACTTGGAATTTATGTGCAAAACACAAGAGGTGTTTGATTGCTTCTAACCCCACAAATAACCCAACCAAAAATCCACTTTTGAAACCTTTGAACTCATCACCCATAATGCCACTAATAAAACCCCAATTCCAAAACCACTCATATTAGAACTTAATAAATTATCATTCATAAGACCACTCAAAGACTCACTAATAAACAACTTTTTAATCATTAAAAAACAATTGACAAACTACTCCAATAATTAATCACAAACCACTTTTCTATGGAAACATTAATCTATAACAATACCACTAACTTGTTTAGTTATTTCAATTTTTTGCAATATTTTACATGGGACATATATATAAAAAAAATCTATTCAAATGTTAAATCCCCATTCAATTAAAGATTAGTAAAAGGTTGCCAAAAGTTTCATGCAAGTATTTTATCTAATTTGTTGCAATGAACAAAAATTGAAAACATTATTATAAAACATGTATTTAGATTCTTATACATACCACTCATTTTTCAATGGTATATAGCAAAATTATTATAATGATTTGTGATGTTCCTTCGTGGTTTCATAAATGGTGATAGGTGTTGTGTGGTAAAAGACAACCATAGAATTATGTTTTTGATGGTCGCAAAGTATTATAAATAAGCAAGGATTTTTTTTCTTATATATATATATGTAAACTAGTAGGTGGGGTCAGGGTGGCTTGGGAGGGGGCTCAATGGTTGTTATTTATGGGTGGATTTTTGGTGGTGGAGTTTGTTTCCATAGAAGAATGGTTTGTGATTAATTATTGGAATAGTTTGTCAATTGTTTTTTAATGATTGAGAAGTTGTTTATTAGTGAGTCTTTGAGTGGTCTTATGAATGATAATTTATTAAATTCTAATATGAGTGGTTTTGGAGTTGGGGTTTTATTAGTGGCGTTATGGGTGATGAGTTCAAAGGTTTCAAAAGTGGATTTTCGGTTGGGCTATTTGTGGGGTTAGAAATAGTTTTGTGGTTGGGGGTATGGGTGTGTTTATGATGGTATATAATGTGGTAAATTTACTTCACAATCTCCACCAAAAAATGGTATTGCTAAAGGCAATCAAATACATGAAAGTTTCACAAATATGGCTAGAGTGTCACACCAACACATATGGTTCACAATTTTACATGAGTGATGATGAATTTGTGCATTAGATTATAATTTTGTTGTTTGGTTAAGGAATATTGAACATTGTGGCGAAAAAATAAAAAGCTTCATGAATTTACCATTGTGGGGGTCATAGCAACACCTCCAAGGCTCATAAGTGATTTGTTGGCTATTAAAAGTTTAATGTTTGAAGTGGTGCTAGCCAACAACTATGTCATGTTTTGCAAGTCAACAAACCATCACAATGTGAATAAAATGTTGTGTTACATACAACCATGAAAAAACCCATTTTGTCATTGTTTATTAATGGAACTCCATTTAATGTCATTCTTATGTTAAAATACAAATAATTTCAATGAAAGGCCCCAAGATTATCTCATTGGATTACGAGCATGATTTTGTTTTAAAGAAATTTGTAAAACTTTACACCTCCACACCCAATTTCAAAAGTTTTTTCACACAAATCTTAAGTCACATTGTCCATCAAACTAAATTATTAAATATATTATTAAAAAATTCCAAATTTGAACAAATATTCAACTCATGATTTCCCAAAAAAAAAATGTAAAACATGTTTATTTTCATGGACAACATGCGACACACATGGCATAGGCACCTAGTGGTGCATTCTTTTCATTAAATAAGATAATATAAAATGTTGCATGGAATTTTACTAATCACATATGTCGCAACCCTAGCCTTGGGTTCGCAACCAAGGCAAGGGGTTACAAGGTTACGGGCCAAGAGGGAAGCCCAGGAGTCATGCCGCATGCTCCTAGGAGTGCAAGAGAGTGTGAGGGAATAGACCCTTACACTCCCAAGGGAACTCCCACTTTGGGAGTTGGAGTCCTAGTGGAGTCCCAGTGGAGTTCCGAATGTTCAGAGAGGGATTGCAAGGGTCAAAACCTAATGGATTGAATCATTCTTTATATCATTGGAAAGCTATTGAAACGTAGATGTCTAAAATGGACTCGCATCACCCATTTGGACATCTAAAACACAAGTTATGGCCAAAAGAAAGGCTAGGAGTCAAATTGGCAGTTTGATTCCCAACCACTAAAAGTTAAGAATCGACCTGATTTACTTATGTGCAGGTGGCGTGTCACATATTGTTGAAAAGATCTTGATGAGAGCTACAACTGTGATTGAGACCTCATTTCAATTCGAGGTCTGCACACGAAGTTATGGGCCCCTAAAGTTGTGGGAGTCCCAACTTTGGCAATTTTGGGACTCTCACTTGGGAGTCCTGAGACAAAATGCCATTTGGATGTGGGCCTCGTGAAGAGGCATAGAGTATATTATAAGGGGAAGGTGGTGGCTTCCCCCAAGTTTGGGCCGTGGTGAGTCTCATGAGTTCGAATTACCCGTTGCTTGTCCTAGCACCAAAAGTGTTCCAACTATGCATTAACCACCTTGTGTTGATTTTGTGTAGGCCCATGTGAGTAAGTGAAGCTTGTCCATTCGTTCTAGTCCCATCTCGAAGCTCTAGCACGCCCTTCTAACCCTCCAAAGTGCTACGAGTTAGGGAGCGTGCCCCGACTCCTTGCTCTTCTGTTGTTTTCTGTTTGGGACTCACATTTGAGTCCCTCAAGGAGTTGGGAGCGCGTCAACATATGTGTGTAATTACTTTCTAGAAAATCAAACTAATTTGAAATGCAATTCAAGTTAATCAATTTGTTTAATTGAAAGTTGAAATTTGTAATTTAATGCACATTATTTGCAATGGGGCATGAACACACTATACGAGAGTCAACATGTTTGAAGAACTAAAGTTCCAAAAAAAAAATTTCATATTTCTAATCAAGCATGAACATTGTGCAAAAAGGTCCACATTTTTCAAGAACTAAGGTTAAACCCACAAAGTTTCATGCCTCTAATTAGTCTAATTAGCTAACAAACTAATAAAATCAAACTTTTTAGTCCAAGTCCATGAAATAGATACTTGCATAAAGACGGAAGGCTTGTTGTTTTTTTACATGTTGTAAGAGTTACTACAACTAATGGTTGTTGGAGTTGTTATTATTTGTCAACTTGCTAATTTGTTGGTGGTGTTAATGTTGATGGTTGTTGGTGGTACTAATGGTTAGTTGTGGCCCTAATGTTGTAAATGTTGGTGTTGTAATAAATACATATCTTGGTAACCTTGCTCTTGTTGCATAGTTGGGACTTATAAAACAAAATTGTTAAACATGCTACATTGGGGAGTAATTTTTAATTATCCAAATTCCAAAAAGTGAAAAAAATTCAAATAATCACATGCTGTTCCTTTCCATGGACAATAAAATGGATTTCAAGTGCATGCTAATACTAATATAAAAGCTTCTACCCATAATAATAAAGGGAAAAAAAAATGAAAAGAAAAAAAGCTTAAAAAAATATCAACATAAATTTGAAAAAAAATTAATTGGTGCACATGTTAAACTCTAATTTATAACGCTATTCCATAAGTAAGCTTGAATTCATTAAAAAAAATAGATTTTTTTTTTTTCCCACCATATGAACTCACTACACTTGCAAATATGGTGGAAAGAAAATTTCAATTTTGAAAATGTTTCATAGATCCTAATGGTGATATTTTGCCTTGGTGCAATTACTTTTATTGATGGATAGCCCATTGTGGATTTACCACCAATAATCATGAAACTAAAGAAGACACAATTTAACATTGAAAAACGAACATTTTATTATAAACTTCAGATTGTGTCACAACAACAATTTCAAGTGAACCAAATTTGAGTTGTTTAGTATGAACAAATTAACATGATGTGAATTGAACCGTTGAGCTTTGGCATCCTTGAAACATGCAAAAAAAAGCAAACCCAAGACTAAGAACTAGTTTTTTTAATGTTTTGAAGAAGGCATCCCTTTGGAGATGGTACATTTGACATTACACCATAGAACACACTAATGTTTTTGTCATCTCCATACACACAACATAGAGATTGCACCTTTCCTCTTTGCTTTGAAAGTAGACAACCCACCTTGTTTATAATTTTTAGAGCATCCAATGTAAACTGTCTAATAATTGGACTTGAACAATGAGCTTTATCAATGTTTTGTCCATTTCTATTTTTATTTTATAGTGTAGATTCTTATTGCTAATCAAATACAATAAATGCCTTGTAAAATCCAATGAAATACCATTCAATTTTGTGCTATGAATAGTTTTTTTACTTTGTTATTGGTTTTAAAAATACTAATTTGTTGAAGCCAAGAAACTCATTATTTAGGTGATTGTAGGTACTTGTAACTACATGAATAGTGCAATAGAATTATCATAACATCTTGTGTTTATTACTGATTTTCCATCCATGAAACCGTTCACAACTCATAAAAAAGTTTAACAAACTTGGTTCTTTTGATGACATTGTATTAATGAATTTGAAGGAGTTGGCAACAAAAGCCCTCCTTGTGTGTATGTGAATCCCAAATAGGGGGGTAGTTTGAAGGTGTGGTGTCATTTAAGGTAATTTGTGTTAGTTGGTTTACGTATGTGTGTGAATAGTGATAGTTGTAAGTGCCAATATGGTAGTGCATGACAATTGTCAAGAATGTTAGTTTAGTTATTTAGTTAAGTCTCAATTAGATTAATGTTAAGCTAGGTTATTGTAATCAACTATGTTTTAGCTTAGAACCAATTTAATTGTGAAGTAGGTTCAAAATATAATTTCAAATTGTGTGTTCTCAAATAACTTTGGTGATTTGAGATTTTAAAACACACAAGTTTGTTGTTGTAAATTTTCTATGTTTTTATGCAAGTTTTATTGTGCCACATGGTTTTGTGTGTATTTCATTTTCATGTTCTGGGCTTGGATTCTTGTTGTTTATAGGTGAGTAAATCCTTTGGTTTGAACTAGTGTTGTGTGTGTAAATGGTTTGGGACTTACACTTTGTGTAAATGTAAATCCCATAATGAATTTATTTACAATTATGTAAGTGTAAGTGCAAATGTAGGATACAAAATGTGTAAAACTGTATAAATTTATTTTATGCTGTGTAAAACATTATAAGTGTAAAAATAAATTTATTTATATAGTTTTACATAGTTTGATAAAACAATGTAAATGTAAAAATATATATATTTATATGATTTTACATTGCTCTATAAACAATGTAAATACATAACAATATAAAAAATGTGATTTTTACTTGAGGAGATTCAAAAAAAAAAAAACATCAGCATTAAGGGTGGGGGGACCTCAGTTTCTGTGGTGAATTGAGTTTCACCCTGTCTCTAAATTTTTCTTAGCGCCTCCATTATTCCTCCTACCTGTAAAGCCACTATAATTAGTCTTGAACCTTGAACAATTTAGGGTGTTATTTAATTGACATGTGTGCGGACAGCATAGTTGTAAGTGTTCATATGATAGTGCATCACATTGAAGATGGATGCAATATCAACATAAGGGGAGTTGCAAATCAATTTATTTTTCAATAGTCATGTGAATTTGTTGAAGAGACACAGAATGAAGAAGCCTTGAAACAACCAAATTGACAAGCAACTTGAGTTTCCAAATTGGCATTTTTGATCTCTCTTACTCCCTATCATTATATGGTCTATGGCCTGCATCAATTATTGTTCAATTGCTCTGTTCAAGCAAAAGATACTTTTGCAGGTGCCATTTCCCATGTCTTGCACGGCCAACATACTTTGAAATCCACATCCAATAGATAGACAGACGATGACAACAATACAGTTTACTCATATCAATGTGGTGCTTTTCCTGGGCTCAATCAGCCTGATGGGATGGGATGCATGATTTCTTTACAGTGCACTGAATAAGCTGTCAGAGATGGGCAATTAGTTGTCATGTTCTTAATGACCAGTACCAGTTTGCAAGCACCAAGAGTGAGGATTTGTGTTTCAGTATCCATGAATTCATCACATGCACAAGGTGTTTTTCAGCTCAGCAACCAGAAGATGTAGGTGATCTGAATGGGAACTAGGTTAGGGAGATTCGAATTTACATAACTCCCAATTGAACCATCTAGTAATCACTTCTTTTGCATGTATGATTTCCTTCATCTGTTTTGCAATTATGGACTATTGCCATGTAGACTAAAACTGAAATTAGACCTACAGGTTGTGGGTGATAGGTAGATTAATGGTTTAATGCCGATACCTCCAATTTGATGATCCAGATCAAGTAAATCCACATATCTCAGGCACATATGGTTATGTAGGGTGCTCTGCTCTACATTAAAAAAAGCCTTCCACTAAATTGCAGCAGGCTTGTCGCAAAGAGAAGACTTTGTAGCATGTGCAAAAACCCCACCCCTTACCACCCGCCCCCTCCTTTCAGGAGTATTCGAGGCATCAAGCTACATGTTCTCTGCTATAACAACTCCAATGTGGAGCCATTTCATATTTTGTTTGTCATAGAACCTAACTGTACTTTCTCTTCGAGTCATTTGTTTCTCCTTTTGTGCCCTCCACATCCAACCTCAACTTTTGCAAGGTTGAAATTTGTGCTAGAGATTCAATATCTTTAGTTGTCCTTGAATGTCAAGTGATCAATCATAGATTGAGGAGGAAACATATATGAATATCTGACCAGGTACTTTTAGCGATGTGTACATGGAAGGAAGGGAATTCATCCTGAGGATTGTGATTGCACTCATGAAAATGGAAAAATGTAAATCATGTTCATTTGAAGTTGACAAAGCACACTATCACTTATGAAAACTCATATGTATTAGAGAATTGTTCATCATAAAAGGTACAAATCATTTGAAGTCCCAATTTGCATCTTTTACTCAAAAGATGACCATTGACTCATAAAAATGACAACTGTGTGGTGATCCTTTGTTTTGGGGGAAGTGGCCATTTTGATGGATCACAAGATCAATTGTGGATTGGACAAGATGATACATTTTTTATATTATCCATGTGCATATGGACCAGAACCTCAATGGTGACTTATGATGGACCATAATCATTAATCTGAAACATGTCCATATCTTGTCTTTAATCATCAGCAGAAGGCAAATCAAGCAGATTGCATCTTCAAAATGTCATTTTCGTGCTAAAGAAAACTATAAGTTTGGATCAAAGCCACAGTAGCAGAAACATGGGAAAGAAGGGAGAGAAAGAGGAGGGCAATTTCTGCCACATGTAGGTGGATTCACAGACTAGTGAGATTAAGCATCAAATATTTTTAGCTCAATTTGGGCACTGTAATTTTGCTACATCTTGCAGTTCAGCCATAAAAAATTGTGTCCATATAAAGGATTTGCAACTAGTGAATGGTGTAAAGCTGGAAGATTTAAATCAGTATCTAAGCATACAAACCCTGACTCCACACTTTGGCTACAACAGTTCTTATTTTTCTGCATGTCAGCAATACTTCACCAATTTGGATGGCCCTCTTTGATCTCATGAGTAATAGAATTTGATCTCAACGCTATTACTCAATCTAGACATCCCGGGTAGACAAACACATAACTTCTTCTCTGGTTAACACTACCACCCAAGGCACTTAAACTTAGCAGGAGTTTACCTTTTGTTCACAATAAAAAGTGAGAAGAAATTTTCCTCTAAATCACTCTATAAACAGGGGTTGCAACTTGCAACCTTTCCAAGGCACTGCAACCACTTCACTTCAGCAATTGTCAAGGCTAGAAAACCCCACTTAATACAATATTTTCTATTGATAGTACCAATCCCTGTCTCAATATATCCAGAGTTTCTGTACACCTACCTTGGCAGCACCCTTGTAGAGCACCGTGTGCATATGGGCTGGATGGTGTGCTACTCATCAAGGTCCTGTGCTTGCATATATTCCTGAAAAGATCTCAGATGGCGTTCTCATATCAACTATGCAATCAGTATACACAACAATGTTCAATTAGGAACCAAACCCAATCTATCCACAAACTGCATCAATTATTTCACAAGATCACAACTTCAAAGTCTTGTTTTCCATTCCCTTGTGGTCAGGGAGTATGATACACTAGTAATACAAACAAGCACCTGGTCGTCGCGTACGCTCTGCCCCTTATGGCAAGTTCAAACCAGCAACAACAGTTAAAATAAGATATGTTCCATGAAATACTTCCCAGAAAATGAGCTCATAGTTCACAGTAACACATGGTGAACATTCCTCGAGTCGATGGTGGAAACTACATGGTCTCGTAGTCTCTCCCTAACAAGGTGGGACAGCAAATACGGATGTAAGTTTGGTAAGCGGGAGGGACTAAGAGTCGAGATAAACAACATTGTGCTCTACAGGTGCACGACCTACATGCAGATGGTTACCAGGAAAGTCAGGGTCTGTGTAACCAATAGCTATGCCACAAATGATGGCCAATTCCGGCTGAATGTTTAGCTCCGTGCGCAGTATGTCGGAGTAGCCCGCCAGCGATACCTCACAGCAGGTGCCTAGGCCGCGTTCGGTGAGCGCTAACATTAGGGTCTGCACATACATTCCAACACTCATATCATCCGCACGTCCCAGATCTTGGTGTATGCAGATAATTGCCACCACAGGTGCGCCAAAGAATTCGTAATTCCGTAGCACTGCCACGGCTCTGCTTGCTTTGTCCTCCCGCGCAATCCCCATTGCTCCGTACACTTCTGCTCCCAGTTCCTGTCGAAAGTGCTTAAACTCCTCCGGTAGTTGAGGGACGACGGGGGCCGCTTGCTTGGCTTCCGTCATCAACGCCTCTTTAAGTCGATCTCTTCGGACTCCGTCCGCAATCAGGACATGCCATGGCTGGATGTTTGAATTTGACGGTGCGAACTGCGCTAATGCCAGAGATTCGTTGAGCAAAGTTCGTGGCACCGGTGTAGACAGGAATTTGCGCGTCGAATGCCGGGCTTTGACAAGTTGGTCAAAATCAGCCATAGGTTCTCAGCCGTCCTCGAAGAAAAGGCGATTTCGATTGTGTTTCCTCTTAGACTATTACGGGTGGACTCAGCAAGGAATTACTACTACAGCTCTGAAAAAAACTAGTCCTTCGGCGATTGCAGCAGGCTGGACAAGGAGAGCTATCCTTTGAAATCATCGACTAAGAGTCCGACTTCACTTTTTGAGCGGGGTTTTTTCGCTCGCATAAGTGTTAAGTACCAGTCACTCAGTCACCTGGAAGGCATCTTTGCAGTATCCTGTAAGTACATAATGGAGGCAGTGGACCACATCAGTTTTTTTTTAAAAATAAAATATAAAATGTCCGCAAGTGCCAATAGGACACGTCCTCTGATATGCAATATGATATGTGTTAGGCTTCTTCTGTAATTTTGATAGGGGATTAGGTGGCTTCTTGATCAACAACCATTTTTTGGCAAACATGGATGTTTCAAAATAGCCCTAAGTGGTTATAAGAAATAAGTTCAAGTGATGTTCACAAAATTTTTCTAGTTGATCTAACTAGCACTCACTAGAAAAACTAGTAGAGAATGTGGTTCCATTGTTGAAAAGGAAGGAAACGAACACAAAAAATGACATTAATACATCCAAGTTCAAAATTTTAACCGTACAAATTAAACAAGAACATTTAGACAGGAAGTTGAACCCCAATTTGATATCAATCTTTGCCTAATGCAATTCAAAGTTTCATCCATCACATCCAAATGTGAATACATCTCATAACCTCTTAAGGGACCAAACACAATCACGATTCACTAGACTTGTCCAGATTGTGAAAGCATGAACATTGGAGGCTTGGGTTGTGAGAAGAACATAACTTGCTAAGTAGTAGCATCAATCCAAACTTTCTGATTTTTCCAAGTTGTAATAGCCTTGTGATAAAAAAAGTTATTTTGAGTATAAAACTCTTCTGCAAACATGCACAAAGTTATGCCCAAATGCTAATTTAATTGGTTGTGCAATTTTTCTTTTATGATTGCAAGTGCGGAGAAAGTCCTTTCATCTTTTACAAATCTGAACATTGACAACACTGCAATTTTAGCATGCTTCAAGTATTCATTAATCATTGAGTGAGCAAGCCATTGTTACTAATTGTCACCCACAACTTGATCATTGGATTAATATCAAATTGTTTAGCCAATGGCCTTTGGCACTTTCATCTTTATGGCAAGCTTAAAGAAGCACATTGACAATTATAAAAGGCTAGCATTCAAAGGTTTTGCAACCTACAATAGTGAGAGTTTCACCCACTTTGGAGGAATGTGGTGGAACTATTTTCTGCCACATTTGAAAACACTTGGAAGTGTTCATGTTGGTAGTTAATTCTTAGATCACATTAATGTTATAAAGTTTTAGATGAAGACATCTTTCCATTATGCAAATTTGATCAAGGCATAGACTGGCTCCGAAAATGATAGTAAATAAGACAAACTTAACAATGTGTGAATATCACAAAGGAGGTCTAGATTCAACCTTGTTTGAGCAACATAAACATTATCCTTTGACCAATATCTTTTACTTTACCATCACATGTTTCAAAGGCTCCAACATGTTTATCCATGGAGTTTTCACATTTCGCAAATTTTTTAACTTTTTTGTTTCCATGATATTGGCAAGTTTAATGAATTCCAAATGTTGCTTAGGGGAGCTAGAGAAATATGAATACAATGATTGTAAGAAATCTTCCAATTTAGCCACCATGGGTAAATTTGACAAAAGTTGAACATCAAGATTCATTTCATGGGTCATGCAATATTGTCCCATCATGTAAGGATAATATTTCTCCTTCAATTGAAATGTCATTTTAGTGTGGTTACCTTGGAGAAAGGAGGCCCCATTAATATTAAAACAAATGAGCCTTGTGCCTATTTCCTTTTTAGTTAAACCCCCTTGTTACATGAGAGATTGAACAATTGTAGTAGTAAGATTATTTATGTTTCCACCTTCAAAAACATGTTGAAATGTGAATAAGATTTTTTTTCCATGCATGCATCACATACACATGTATTGAAAGCAAGATTGAATATCAATAGTAATAATTTTGTCTACACTCAAATAAAGAAAACTTGCTAGAATTACAACAATTGCTCACACATCTAATTTGTCATCTCTCACCCATACCCATCATACCAATGTTTCATGGGATTGTCAAAACAATTTAGTTACGCAAATAAGTTTTGCATTGTCATGATGGAAAGGTGCTTGCAATTGCACACACATCAATAAATCGTAAAAATTTGGTGATGCCATCAATGTTTTTTGAACCCATTTTCCTTTCATCCCTTTGGTTGGCCTTAATTTCCATGAGCCTTTTGGCAAAAAAATGCACCAAAAAAAAATTGTTGTATTACATGGATGAAATTCAATATGAATGAGCTTTAAGGATGAACTTCATTGAATCATGAAATCATATATGAAATTTGATAACATGGATGATAAAAAATATTACATGGATGAAGACATTGATGACATGAATGAAATTGTGTTCATGGATGGAATCAATCATATGAATATGGTGTTGGCTGTGTGGATGAATTTCACATGGACAAAATTAAATTCATCAGCAGACAGAATCATGTTCACTATATCAGGTTCTATAACTTTGATGCACAACCTTAAAGCACTAAAATTCCAATTTAATTAAAATTAGCATGGACCAAGCTACATAATTCAAGGAGTGAAATAAAAAATATATAGGTCCAAGATGTTGTGACAATTTGCGTAAGACAAGACAACAATACATCAGTTGGTGATGTAAGAAGGTATCATCCAGTTGTTGACACGTAAGGTTGCCTTATGAATTCCCGTAAGGGCCAATGCATGACGTTGGTAGTGATGTTAGCTTGGGCATGATAGAAGAAGAATAATAACTCTGGGTTCTCAGCCGCCTGAAGAACACATCCGCAAAACGTCATTACTGGGACCCAGGAACCTCGCGGGCTCTGGGCATGCAGCCCGCATAAATGAGAAGCTAAATGGACAAACTTCCTCCCAAGCCACACACCAGCATTGACTTGAAATCGTAGGAATTTTGGGGTCATTTACGCTTCCACCATAATCCATGACCACAGAAACTCTGCTCTACTCCAGACATCAGACACATGCAAAAGGCGTTATGGCAATAGCGACCGTGGCTTGGGCATGATAGAGGAAGAATACTAATTCTGGGTATTGCAGTATGCAGCCACGTCATGACGAAAACGCCAGCGGAACGTCATCACTGGGCCCCACAAACCTGGCATGCTCCACAAAAATTCTGCACAAAAGGAAGGGCTAAAGTGAAACTGCATGTGGTGCATAATCCTTAGGTGAACAAGAACCTGCACTGGTAACATTGTCAAAACCCTGGAATTTTTGGTTGCTTCTGAACATTGTATATTTCTGGTACTAAGACTGAATCAGGGTCTCCTAGTAAGAGATTGCAAAAATGAAAGATTCAAATCTGACATTTCGAAGCTGTCCATCTTTGAAGGTTTCCTCTTCATTATCTTCTATATCTTTCGTCTTTATTATCCTCACATGAATTTTAGCTTCTCTAGGAAAGACCTCTGCATGAGGGGAAGCCTTTCCATGTTGCAACACTTTTAGGGAGTCTTTTTCTGCCCTCTCGATTCCAAGTAATGTTCCAGGGTCTAGATCTGCCAGCTCCATAATGTTCTGATTGAGTTGTATGTTCATCACTTTCCTTTTTCTGCCTTTTTTTTCTTTTCATTTCTTTTACTTACAAAAGCCTCTTTGCACAAGTGCAATTTCTAACCTAATTCCGCATGTCAGAACATTTGAAGTAAAAACTCAAAAACACTTTGCAGTTTTATTACTAAAAAAATCTGATAAATTCAGAACAAAATTTTGAAAATGAATTCATTTGCAAACCATCTTTGACTTGGCAATATCACATTGGATATAGACTTCTTCCAGTTTATCAGTCATTACATTATAGATTTGAACTGAAGAGGATTGCAAACTCTGTGTTCAACATGTAAGATTTGGTCAGTAAATTTTAGAATGTATTGTGAATCCCACAAAAAGAAAGTATTTGGGTGTTTTTCCATGCATTGTGACTGCAACTCATGCATAACCAGCTTGCCACAAGAGATGATCTCATGGATATTGGGAGAGAGAGGGAGTATACAAAAAGCATGTAAGGTGACCAAACAAATGTTGTGTCAGTTTTGGCCAAATTACATTGCCATGCAAGGTGGCCTCAATTCATCTCTAGGCCACATTCTGCAGTAGCAATTGGAGAGGGAATCAATAAATAATAAATACAGAGGTTTTCACATGTGTGCCATGCTTTTGCTATTGAACACTGAACGAATTCAGTGAAAATTGGATTGCTGAGTATGCATATCTTGCTGTGTTCTAAGGAACTGTTTCCAGAGATCAAAGGGTTCCTTGATGAGCTGTGCATTTTTCTTGCTGACAAAAGCTTTAAACAACTCATCAGTGACTAATCTCTCAATAGGCCAGAAAGGACGGTTACACTCAGCTAGAAGATCAGACAATACAAAGAGTGCACTTTGAAACATGCAAAAGTGGAATGAAAAATCTTATGAGATGAAGAGTTCTGTAGAATCTCTACAACTCAAGACCAGCATCAGTTCCATCTGCAAATGTGACACACTTGAATACCTTACACTGAGGACAGATGAGAACCCCAACCTGCTCACGACAAACCAACCAACAAGAGCACATTCCATTAGCTTACTGGAGGTTTAGTCACTTACGTGCACTTGAAGAATGCACACTACCGAACCTACCAGTCTTGAGAGCTCAAACAACACTCTTAAAAGGAGTTGTGTTTGATTTTAGCAGAGACAAGAACTTACAGCTCGACAAGTAGGACAGCGTCGGTAGAATCGGTTGGCCCTCACTTGCACATTTGTTTTTTGGCCATTGCAAAAATCACAGAGTAGCCAGCCCCTGCCTTTGCATGAGTCACAAGGAATGTTGGGCTCTGTCTCCCCCTGATATTATGTGCACCAGTCCTTCAGTGACAGAGTTCTTCAACAAGGGATGGTAACATTTGTTACTATGGAACAGGTCACATTGCACCTCTCATTCCTGTGAAAAGATCAGTAAACTCACAACAGGGCAAATGGATCTTGAACAGACAGCTAGGGTTCACAATTTGTACCGATTTGATTCTGCTGATGTAGTGATCCTCTGGTGGGCCATTCTCAACACCTGCAACAATTCCAATCTTGTCACAACTTTCACACAAAACAAGGAGTAACCAAAACTGCAAAACCAAGATGACACAAATTTGATTTCTTACCAAGAGGAACCCCTTAACCCTAAACCCTCAAATTAGTGGATCTCTATACCTAATTCTAACTCTCTAACTCAATTTCTTCTTCTGAACTCCGCACCTCCAGCCTTTGCTTGCAAAACCCTAATGTTGTTCATTCCTGTCACATGTGCTACACCAAACCCATAAGTTTGTCCTCCACAATGTCCTGACATCAAATTCCACAGTAAAATTCAACAATGTGAGAACACCAAAAATCCTACTGTGCACTTTTGCACAAGTTCTACCATGCATCCAATACAAACCCTTCACTCTATCAACAATCAGGTCAAAGAATCCAGATTCATCACAAAACTACAGAATGTGTATGCTGCTGAAAGTATAGACAGGATCACAAAACCTGATGAAAGTTGCAAAATTGAACCATGAATTGGGAAGGCTATAAACAATCTGTAGAAAGAGAAGAGGGTTTACAGTTTGCACATTACTAAGCATACACGGTGCAGTTTTCTAGGTTTTCCACAAATGTGCTCTGTTGTGTGGGATGGGCACATTGGATTGATTGCCACCATATTGCAAGAGATTTATTGCAACCAAAGAATAGAGACATGTGAAATGACAGACCATTGCTCTAGTCTTCTGGTGTGCAAGGCATGATTTTTCTGATCATCCAATCGTTCTCATGCACTACTTTGGAGATTGTCATTTTTTTTCTTCCAGTGCTCAACAACAACAAACATAGTTCAACAAGAGAACCTGATTTGCAACTCTCCTCTTGATTGTCTTTTGATTTCTCATGGTTTCAATCCTCCTCTTGATTCTCTTTGATTTCTCATGTTCACACCTGTATGGTCGTGAAATTCACAATGTATGTCTACGCTACAGAATCAAAACCGAGTGATCGTGAATTTCGTAATGCAGCCGAAGGCCGTTGACTGTCCATGGAAATTGTGAAGGCGAGGAAGATATGGGGAAATGAGAAACATCCGAAATACTCAGAAAAGAAAAGGGAAGAAAAGGGAACTGGAAGCTTACTGGAGACAAGAACATTGCGGGGTGCTGCTCGACTGAAGAACGAGCATCCCAAATGGCGATGGCTAATGAAATCCGCCATCGCTGCTGCCTTGGGTCCGCCTGCTTTTCTCCCTTATCTATCTGTTTCTCTGTTTCTGGTCCTCCTCAGTGCGAGGGTTTTGTTTCCCCCAATTTTGTGATGTAGCCAAACTGGCGATCATCCACAAGAAGATTTAGCCAAATTTGGCCATATACCACATGTGAAAGTAGAAAAATTTAAGATCTGTTTATATTTTGGCTACATGATGGAACCTGATGTAGAAAGCTGGCGATTAATTTTTCTATTTTTTTTATTGTGATCCTTGTTTCAACCTTCGTTTTATTTTTCTATTTTCGGAAATCTGGCGAAATTAGGGCCAAGTTTTTCACAAAAAATCCTTTGTAAGTGTTGAAATAGGCGGGGTTGGACAATGCAAAATCTGGATAATGGCTGAAGGTTTCTGCAGAAACAAATATGACATCCCTGGAAGCACTTTCACAAAGTTTTGAGTTGTAGCTAGGCATTTTTCCTCTGTGCAACGGCAGGGGCAACCCCAAAAGGTGTGCTGAGGGTCATCGGTGTCCAAGGTCTTACCATTCAACATGTGAACAGTCACTTGGAGGGAAGTTTTCTGACTATAGTATTACTATGCATATTCGAAGTGTGTAGAGGGTGAGGAAATGGATGTTTTTAAGCATGTGTGCCACATAGTCTTCTGTTCAATGGATAGTATATACAACTCTAGAGAGTTCATTTTGGTATTGAGTTATTGGTTTTGGTCTTTGTACTAAGTTGAATTGATCTTTACAAGAAGTTCTGTCCTTCAGTGACAAGTGAAATTATGCCCAATGTGATGGATGGGTGTGTAGTGTTTAGGTTTAGAGAAAGTTGGATTTGTGAACAGAATTGGTCAATAATCAATGTGGGAGGTTGTAGTGAGGTTAACATTGATCTTCGGAGGTCTTATCCAACATCAGGGTCTCACGTGCCAAAGATGTCATGCCTGCCTTTCCTCTGCTATGGGAACCACACATGTTGCACAAGAAGTTTGCCTTCAAACCTTTTGCAGCCCATGAAGGTGTAAAAAGATATGGATTGAGGTAATATACACACTCGGGTTGGCAGCAAAACTCAAATAGCTTCTTTATAGCTTTCAGTGCAATAGGTGCAGTGTTCTATGAGACAATTTTAAAACTAGCTTGATAAGCTCAGTGCACTAAATATGGAAGTCACTCCTTGCACGTTATTTGTTTTTGGCTATTGCACATGACATCATCACCTTGCCAGTAAAGGACCACCATACTTGAATAGCTTAGTAATTGACTTCTTTCTTCCAGGACTAGAGTCAATGTTATGCTATTTCCATAAGTCCCAGCAGAGAGAGAATCCAATACACATGGAACACATCGGCTGCATGTGAAGGCAATCAAAGCAACTCAAGGGGCATGTGAACTATGAAAATTGACCTATTTTTTATTGGCAGTTGTCACCTTCTTCAATCACATATTGGACCTCACCTTCAACTAGCAATGTTTTCATGAGTCCATATTCTGTTATTGATGTAGCATGAACTATATGCACAATTAATCTGGTCTCTCACATGCTGTTGTACAAAGAATGACATGACTTTTCAAAATGAGTACAATGAATCTATTGGTGGCATCAGCATACTTGTAATTTCTCCTCAAAGCCTTGGCAAAGGTCTAGTCTCATGAGTTGTGACTCAAATTGGCAACCCAACTACAGATATTAGCTGATACATTCTTTGCCCAACAGATAGGTTGGCAAAGTCATGCTCATTGCATTTTCCCCAACCCTTTCTGTCTTCTATTGCACAATCTAGATTTTTCCCTCACATAGCATCACAAGGCCCCTCCTTCCAACTCACAATGCAGTTTTGTCAGGTGTACAAAATGTGTAGCTTATTATCACCTTCAAAAAAATGGCAGCAATTAACTGCAATTACTCCCCACTGACTGCATTAGCTCTCAGCATTAGGTGCAACTAGGTACATTTACAATTATCTTCTCAAAATCTTGGGAAAAGAAACATACAAAATTTGTATTCAGAGTTCTGCCACATTTCCAGAGGTAACAGGAAGACTCAATTCAGCTGCCATTGTAGGCACATAGCTAACAAAATTTTGGGGAATCAAATATACGAATGTTTAGAGCTCGATAGCAAGGGGCAAAACACCTCGCATTGGGGTGTTCTTGGTGTTGTTGGAAGGGTCTTGAAACGTAGATATCGAAAATGCCCTCGCATTGGCAATTCGGACATCTGCAGCCCAAGTTATGGGCAAAAGAAGGGTCGGGAGTCAAACTGGCAGTTTGACTCCCGACCACTAAAAGTCAGGAATCGATGCCTTCCCAACATCCGATCTGAGCGTGCAACATGGCGTTACAAAGATTTCGACGAGGGCTACAACTTCGGTTCAGACCTCGTCGCGATCCAAGTCTGCAGTCGAGAGTTATGGCAGTTCAAAGTTCGGGAGTCCCGCCGGGACAATTTCGGGACTCCATCGGGACTCCATTTCGGGAGTCTCGGGAATTTGTGCCACTTGGATGTAGGTGCGACGGAGTATCGCAGAGTATACTATATGGGGGATGGTGGTGGCATCCCCTGAGTCCGGGCCGTGGTGAGTTTTGTGGTCCGAAATGCCCGTGGCTTGTCCCAACACCAAAGGGTGTCCCGAAAAGAGAACTAACCACTTGGGTGGTTTGTTTTGATGCAGATTCAAGCTTGATCAACTAATACCTCTTCCTAGCCCAATCCCTGGGCTCCCAACTCGACCCTCTACCCCTTTCTAGAGTTGGAAGCTGGGAGCGTGCCTTCAAGTCTCAACTTCCGCAACTTGACTTTGTGAAACCCTCCCGTGGGTTTCACCCCGTGACTTGCGTCAAAACTAGCCTAGTTGAGTCCTTGGAATGAGACAGATTTTCTAGGATGTGAATTTAATATACAAAATGAAGTCTAAATGTTATACATTTTAGGTGTGGATTTGCCCATTGATTTAGGTTTAATCCTACAAATGTTATTGTAGTGAATTTCATTTCGTTTATCTTTTAAAGATTAAACAAGTGTGACTTGCGTCAGATTGACATTGAGAAAAGTTTATTCACGTACCTTACATTTTGATCACAAACTCAAAGAAAAATAAAATACACATGCAAAATAAACATCTCCACCTAAACCTTGTCTCAGATTTATTAAAACAAACATCAAAAGATTGATTAAGACCTGAAAATGCCACTATTGCAATTTGAGGCCAAACTTGACTAGGATGGGCTTAGCCCACTTTTGAAAACATGAGAATTGTCAACGAATGATTGAGGCTTATTGGAGGTGAGTAGACTGGTAATATTACAAAACAAACTGTAGGTAATGATCTACTTGTAAGAGAGTGGGGGCAACATGTATGATTTTACACCATAAAATAATACTTTAGCTTCATGACAAAATACGGACTTGACTTACTATAACTTCTAGTGTTGCAAAGTTTACCAATTTCAATTGTTGTTTGCAAAGGTTATCTTTCCCATTGATCAACCAAGAATCCGTAGTGATTTGAGATCACTACACCTTTTCCCTGGAAATACTTGGGTCCACACTAATAATCAAGAAACACCCACAATATTTACACAAGCCTGCACTAATGGTGAAGATACACTTTGTCCTCTATTCACCAAGGCACAACCCAAACTAGGCAGGACATTAAACACTCTCCCCATTAATCTTTGCAGAAGTCAATGTGGAGCCCTGCGTGGCATCCACATCGTTGTGCTGCAGGGTTGGACAGACCAGGGCAGAAATTTAGAGAATGCTGCAGCATTGTGGCTGGAACTAGGCTAGTACTAAGCACTTGGTCCTGCAACTGTGACCACTTGTAACAAAAATCAAAACTTTTTGTTATGCATTGCCAAACATGAAGTGTGTTCTGCAAAACAGAACATGCAGTACAAATACACAGGACAGTGCAAGGTATTGTATTGATGCCCACAAAGTTCGATGCAGGTGTTCAGTTCATCCTGCCCAAATTAGTTAGATTATGGCCTTGAGCACTCCTTGTGGCCTTCCAAGTCCTTTGTTTCCCCATAATTTCACATGAGAGATGATGGTGCTCCAACAATATGTTCAATGGAATTTTCTTTGTAGATATATGTTTTCAACCAGTCAAAAAGATAATGTACATGAATTAAGTTACAGTGTGGCTTCCCTCCTTGCGGCCCTCCAAGTGGTTCATTTTTCCTATAATTTCACATAAGAGATGATGCTGCTCCCACAATATGTCTTTGTAGATACATGTTTTCATTCAGTCATTAGACAGACAGTTTTGAAATGTGATAAAGTTTAACAGGTTTACATGGATAGACATAATCAAGTGCTTCAGCCATTTTGGATGGTAAATGTCAGTTGTTGGGCCATGCTTTATATTCCAAAGAAAATATCAGTGCATTAGGGGTTGGGTTTATGGAAAACTCGTGGTTCTCAAATATCAAAGAATCTATCCTGAACCATTTGTTCTTTGCCAGTTCTTAATGAAACCTGCTAGTTCTTAAAAAAAATTCAAGAACCCAGATCATGTATTCTGAAGCTTTCTTTAAAGTACTTGAAACCCAGGTACTCTTTTTCAAAAACCTAGATCAGGAGGTTATAATCAAACCGCCAAACACAAGTAACAGTGAATGTTGTTGACCTGTAAGACACAAATTATCAGCCTTTCTTTTCTGAGGAGGCAAGGCTTGGCTCTAGAAGTCCTCAGCTTCAAGCTATTTATAGGAGTCTTAGGAAATTCGATGTTGTATGTACCACCTTAAGTAGCTCTGTGAAGACTTATCTGTGATTTGTTGGAGAATGGGCTCATAGTGCCAGCCAATATGGGGAACGGAACAAGGGACAGAGTGAACGGCATTTATTGAGCCACAACCTGAGATGGCCCCAACCCGATATGGCCTGAAAAGTGGACCATAATAATTTGAATCCATCATGATCCATGTCTGATGTGGACATGATGCTGGTATGCATCAGTGTTGGGCGGTTCTTTACTTATTTGAAGAACCTCTGGTTGGAAAAAAGAAAAATAGAACTGTCTCAGTTCCAGTTCCACACATAAGTGAAACTCACAATCTGCTTCCAGGTTTGGTTCTTAATCAAATAAATTCAGGTTCTGGTTTCTGTTTCAATTTTGAAAATCAGGCTTGATTCCAATCTAGTTTTTATTAACCCACATTGGTATCAGTGGTTAACCTAATTTCCAGGTCCAATTTTTAAGAAAATAAAATTGGATTCCAATTCCAGTTTTGAACATCAGACTCAATTCTGATCCATTTCTTATCAACCCAAATCGGAACTAGTGGTTAACCTCAAATTAACCCCCTTTCCAGGTCTGATTCTTAGGAAAATAAAATCGGATTCCAATTCCAGTTTTGAAAATCAAGATTCAATTTTGATCCGGTTCTTACTAACTGGAACTGGTGGTTCTTGCCACCCAAAGGGGTGGGGTTCCTGCCCAACACTGGTATGCACACTAGAAAATTGACTAATTGCTCCCCAACGCTCAAAAGAAGGCTCTATATATGATTTTTCATTTGCAGGTTACCTATACTGCGTTAGTACGAGCACACAGAGTCCTTCTCTAGATCTTACCTCAACAGTGTCGAGCTTTGAGAGTCGTTCAGCTGTTACACTACACTTCTATACTAGTGTCCTTACACTTGTTTTGCTTTCTTGTGAGCTTTGTTGATCAATTGCCGGATCTGCCAATGGGGTCTTCCCGGAAGAAATCTTACACTGCGCTGCTGCTCTTGGTTGTGGCTATGGTGTACCTAGTGGTCGCTGCCGCGTCAGACACCTGCATCTCAACCTTCATACTGCAGGGCAGGAGGTATACAATTGTGAACAATCCTTTCCCACCTGGGTCTGGCGTGTTCTGTCCAGATGCGCACCCCAACTCCGTCGTTTTCTGCAACAATGGGGCGGTGAAAATTATCGGAAACTTTGCAGCTCCAAATGTTGGCGTGTGCGACCCGAGTATCAATCCGTACACGCTTGCACCGAACGCCAACGTTACCTACGAACAGTACGCCGACCAGGTCATTTTTCGTATACCTGGAGTTGTGCCTGCAGCGTTTCGCGTCCTCAATGTCGCCAATAAGATGGTGGGCGTAGGACTTTCCGGTCAGTTGTATGGTGTCTCCCATTTCACAGATGTAGGTGCCGCGTACTGCTGAGAAGCAGTTGGCCGCGGGTCTCATATTGGCAAATCCATTATGATCAGTGTAAAAATGTGAGTATACTCCAAAATGTCAAGTCATGTCAGTAATAGACGCAAGGGTTAGATCCGTAGATCAACATATCAAAGCGGTCATCTACTAGGCAATTGAGTTGCCGCTCTCTAGGCCTCTCAAAAAAGGAGTACTAATTCGTAGCAATACTTTTTCTCTCCTCTGAAAATGTTTAGTAATGAAAATCTCGTGTTTGGTTCATAATCTTTCCGTTCTGCACAAGGAAATCAGATCGATTTCTCTTACGGACGAACGAAGGCAACACATAAAATAATCGTCTATCTGCTAAGCGTTCAACTGTCCTTGTTTATATGGATGCATAAGATTCTGCTTGGTGCATTGAACATGAATTATATTTGTTCCATATGAAATGAGACACGATTTGAGTTGTATATTGATGAAGAGTCGAGTGAGCATATTTTCGTATCCGGCATTTTTCATGTACGTGCACTAAAAGGACTACTATGTACAAGGTTTCCATGTTGAAACACCCCAAAATCCTGATGGCCATGTTTTCGATTCTCTACTTTAGCAGTGATTTGAAGCCGCAATCACTGGGAAATGGATCAAAACTGCACAAGTAGCTAACATCAGTTCCTCCTTGTTCTTATAGTCGAATACTGAATTTGCCGACGCTGTGTCTGCAAAACAATTTCGTCTAAGGCTTCCAACGCTCTGAAGTCCCGCGTGCACAAGCCAATCAATCTCCTGTACTCATGTCGACTTGATTGTAGAATTGCAGGTCACAAAACAGAAGTTGGCCAACAACTTATCGTTGGGTCATCATCGTTTCGTAACTGATCACAACCTTTGTTCAAGTAGCAATATGCAGATACCGTCAGCATTAAACATGTTGCTTGACATATTGATTGAGTTCATATGCAGGGTTTGAAGAACTTCAGCTCCAAAACGTCCACAATGCCCCCGTGTCCAGTAGATCAATCGGATTGCATTGTAATCGTCTAATTAACCAAGAATCTTAAATTAGCTCAGAGCATTTCCACCAACACATTGCACAACATGTTTTGGATCAATATCAGTAAAACTATGCTGGACAAGCTCAGTAAAATTTATGTAGGTTTGCAGTTTTGCTCAATATCGTGAGGCTGGCAAAAGCCCCAGCACAGTCTAACACTGCTCTTGATTGACTAGATATACTGATTGGTTCTGGTAGTTTATTATTAATAAGTTTCGACTTTTTACTATCCTAGGTTCAATGTTTATGGGTGAGGCTTGGAATCAGTAAATAAGTAATCTTGGATACGAGAAATAGGCGTACTCTTGTTACAAGGCCAAGTATGGGTGGAGCTGCTGTCAGATATGGATAGCCATCAGGTGTTGACATGAGCACTGATATGCACATACGTGGATCAAATTGGTAGAGTCAACACGCCGGCCAATCTGCAAATAGTATCTATTCGATCAGAACGTGAGGCGTTGACATTCGCCCTTGCTCATAATGTCGTCTGGTCCCAAGTCAATACAGGAAAACTAGATTTAATCGATTTCTTGGAAAGATGGACATCGCTTGGACCCACTCTGTTCTTCCTTCTCCCTTCCTCCAGGTTCGGTTACTTGACACCGGGTCCACAGATCTGAACCATGAACTGGACCAGGAACCAACTTAGAACCCGGAACTGGTCAGCACTGGTTGCTACTTTTCACCCTATGTTCGCGCATTGAGGTACGCAATGCAAGCTCCTTCTGACGAGGCAGAGCAATGCATCCCTTATTTTACACTAAGAAGTTAATGCAGCTACAGCTGTAGCTTGGAGGTTCAACGACTCATGTCAACATCATGGTTTATGAAAAACATCATTTATTGAGCAAAATACATTCCATCATTGATCGAGACTTTCCTCGATCTCCCTCATTCTTTTCGGTAGTTCGATCGGTGGCCATGGCCTGTCTAATGTTTACCACGAACGTGGTAATTACCAGTGACCCACCCTGAATGGATTTGGTGAACCAACCCGCCCACATACTCGTTTTCTAAAACTCACCCTTCTGTTTGGATCAATGTTTTCAAGATCGAATTTGGTAAGTGCCATTTGACCTGAGCAAGCATTTCATAGAAGAGTGTAAATACAAGTATATGGCCAGTTTATCATAGCCAGAACAAAGGACCAAAGATTGTCTTCATTAACACCTTGTCTTAGCATTGGTTAAATCTCTATGTCGAACTTTTTTTGGCTGGCCTCCAGGAGACGCATGTGCTAATGGAAGGGTGACATGTTGGGATTGTAGAGTGTAGCCACTTCTTTAAATTGACAGTTTCCGTAACTGAGTGCTTCAGTGAGCGAAAAGGATGTTGTGAATCACATTCTCTACTTAGGTGAGGTGTTGTCTTGTGTAGTTGAAACTGTACCAACATGGCAGGAGAACTCCAGCAAGCTTACATGATTTGAATCTTCTGCATGCAATTTCTTAATCTGTAAACAACAATTGAATGTGGAAGCTTCTGCTACATTGATCAACTTTTCAAAATCAATCTTCATAAAAACCAAATTTGTGAAATAAATTGTGCATTTTTTTCATGCAAACTCTAAACTTGCATCCCAGGTAAAGGCTTCCAGGAATTGTCATATAGCACTAACTGTGTGAGGAGGAAACTTTTAGAGCTGTCAATGTAGGAGTCTGTGAAGATCATCAACCTGATTCTGAGAAGTGTCATGTCTAAATAGATTTTTACAATTCTCTCAGAAATATTAGCATACTAGGGTGCCCAAGAGACCATCTACAGCGTCAAATTATCCTTTTTATTTCAGCATTTTATGAAGTGATTTGCAAATACTTGTCAATATCGGCTACATCAGCTGTGCTTGTGCAAAATCAATGCAAAGAGACCTCAAAACATTTCCTCCATTTTGCACATTATATTTGCTTTTAAAACCCATATCAACCCTGGACTATAGCCAACATTTGAATTGATATAATTCACGCAGCACACTTCTACTCATGACAAACAAATCAAACACCATACTGGTAATCGTCATGAGCTCCTTCTCCAAATGACAACCAGTTTTACCCTAGTGTATCACCCTGGAACTCACTATGATTCATTTGATGTCCATTCTCCAATAGTTACTTGATTTAAGTTTCCACACATCAATCACATTGGGTGTTCCAAGTCTTGCTTACTGAAAAATATATCCTGGGATTGCTTCTTTGCTCTTGTTCACCAAAATTAAGGTTGTTCAAGGATGAATTGAGCTTTCCATTAAAGCCTATGTAGTAAATTTCCTTTTCTTGGACACGTCCATCACATGATTGAAAGGTGAAGAAGCAGGCCACCTAATCTACTTCAAGCCTAAGTACCTAGTGAGAGATGGAAGAAAATGTACCACAGCCTAACCTTTGTGGCAACTTATTGACCCCTAAAAACATACTGTGTCATATATATGCAAACTTTGCTTAAGCACAAAGGGATACATTTACCTCCAAACAATGCCAAAAGCTAACATGGACATGTTCAGTCAATTGGAATGAACATGCCAAGTGTAAATGAACGTAAGTGTTTTTGGGAATTTGTTTACATTACAATTTGTGTGATTGTAAGTACATAACATCAATTGGAAGTGTAATTGTATAGTTGGGTGAGGCCATTTCATGCCTGATAAAACAAATTTTAAGTGTAAATCTAATTTACCTAGATGGGCCTCTAAATCTGAATACTTACTTGCCATAGCCATACACAAATGACAATATCAAAATATGAATAATGAAAATTTTATTTTATTCATCATTGTAAATATACACCACTTATAAACCAAAATCAAATTCTCATACATTTTGTAAAGAAAGAGCACATAAAAAAATAAAATTATGCATATATAAAGAATATTGCATTCATTCTCTCACAAAGAATTAAAGTTTATAACAAAATGGAGTAGTGCACCTCGCACTACCATCGAGAAAATTATAGTTTGCAAAAAAAAAAAATCTTGCACCTTTCACTATCATTGTTGATTGCCCAGCAAAAAGTAATCCCACTTCATTAATTGACATCCATAGGTGCAATTTAAGTAAATGTGCCATTGTTCTATGTGTTTCAGAAGCTTACAAGCAAATAAGGCATGCATCTCACCAAGCTTCTAAACCATCACTACAACAACATATAATCACAATTGGGTCAATGTGGCATCCATTGCCAAAATCCCAAAAGGGAACTAGGACTTGATTGTTTACTTCATACAGATTGGAAAAGCTCTCACCATTGCCTATTTAGCATGAAACTCAAAAACTATTCCAATTGTTAATTTTGAAGAAGGATTGCAATATATTGTCAACACAATGTTATTCACCTTTTGTATGAATTTCACATTTGAAAAAGTCTTATAATCACAGAGGCTAGTATTGCTCCAATCATTATGTTAATAATATTTACGATACCATTATTGATCTAGTAGCCCATTAATGAACACATCCAAGTTGGGCCACTTTCAATGGGCCTTCTAGGTTTTTATTTATTAATCATGTTGGTGTATTATTAAAACATGGGAGCTTAAAACGTTGGACTTGGGGTAGTGGATTTGACCAATTTTAACCCATAAATGACAGGGTAAATCAAATTGGTGCACCCTAACCTCACACCACCCAACATTACCCAATGTTGCAAAGAGTCTAGAAAGGTGTGATGAGTGACCACTGGATATAAGCATGGAATTTCATCACATGTCTCTAATTGAATGATAGTGACAACAATCCAAGGTTTCAAGTGCATGCATCATGTGCGCACAAAAGGAAGCTTGGTGACTACTGAAACTCCAATGTCTTTTCAAAAAATAAACAAGTGCTAAGAACCTAATTATAAAAAAGACAAAAACAAATGTAATCATGTTCCCAACTAGTTCACAACTACATACTATTGTTTTTATTGTTGTTGCAAACTAGCTTGTTAGGTGATCAAAGCTTTTAGCAAGCAACAAGTTTCAAAATAATTTTAACAACTTCAGTATACAACTTCTTCATGGCTAGAGGCTCTAGCATTCTACAAATAATAAAAAATGTTAGTTTTAGTTTTAACGAGGAGATACGTTCCAAACTATTCTAAGATAATATTGGCTTAGACAAGATCAAAATCAAGGTGACTTGATTGTGAATCAAGTCTTGCTCCTTGTTGATGAAGAACTTCACAAAGTGAAGAAATGGGCAAAGGTGTTTTTTGTCCAAAAAATCTAGGTCCAAAAACCAAGTGTATAAAAAGAAAAGATGAAATGTGTGCAACTAACTTCTCTAACAAGTTCAACACCTCTTTTAGAAAGTGGTGGGCTAAAGAAACAACAAAAGTTCACACTCGACATTTTTGCAACAAGGCAATATGGAATAGTTGCAAGAGAATTTTGAATAGTTGCAAATTTTGACAAAATGCCAAACATGTGAAAAATCTCATGGCAATGGGGACTTTTGTACAAAGTTCTTTTGTGTCACGTTTGCAATGTTTGAAAAAACACAACATCGTCTCATTTGTTGCGTTGGAAAGCATTAGCGCACCCTACCATGCATTTCAGAAAAAAAACATCTAAACAACTTGGCAATGGCATTGATTAGACTCTAAATCCTAGATTCTCAATGCCACACACCACAACAAGCATTGATGCATCCTCCTCCAATAGTCTTTGAATCATAGAAGAGAAAAACACATCGAGAAATTCATGACAATGTTGAAGCTTTTGGTTCTTTTTTTGTAAACTTTGCAATAATAGTTAGTTAAAAAGCCATGCCCCCATGACATTCAAAATTTCGATCTTTCTAACAAGTGTGCTTGTTTTTTCGTTCAATGTGACAACTTTTGCACCGAAAACAAATCAGCTTAAGCTCAAGTTTGAACATATTGTTGTTACAATTGAGGTGTGCCCAAGCAAAAGAGGAGATATGGATAGTTTGCCACCTTGTTGTTCTTCCACATTAGGCAATGGCAATGCCCAAATGTTTTTCCAAAAAAACTTTATTTTGATGATATGGTAAATTTGTCATTTTCTTCCCAAAAAATTAGTAAAATTTTGTGAAGACTTGCCACTTGGTTATACAATCTTAGCTACCCTATTGAACTCCTTTAAATCTAGTGACCAATGATCATTTGGATAGTTATTTGAATGTAATAAGGCTTCGCAAGTTTGTGAATTTGAAAGGAACAATGGAATTGCTAAAAATTGACCAGTTTTTTCAATGGTTAATATGTTTTGAGATTTTTTTTCAAACCCATGGGGTTGTTGGATTTGGTGGCTTGAAATCATATCTTCATTTATTTGTCTTCAACCAACAAATAATCACTATTGTACCTTCTATTGACAAACAATGTTTTAACATAGCACATGAGACTTATGCACTTTGTATACTTTCCATCTATCATGTATTGATTTGAACTCATTGGTAATTTAGAAAATGTTTTTTTTCTCCCTTGGGTATCTCAAATAACAATGGTTTTGGAAAATTGCCAAATATTAATGATTTCTAGAATTTCAATTACCAGATTTTAGATTTGTTGTAATATCATTATATTCCCATTATGTTTTGGTAGTTAACCATGTAATTCACATAAATTCCAATTATATATATTTTTTAAAATCAATAATTATAGGTTACAAATACACCAAATGAAATATTCAAAATAAATAGACATGCACCTCTATAAAAGTTAAAACAAAATTTAACATACATTGTCAAAACAAGAAAAAAGCCTTAAATGGAGTGAACATCCCAATTGTGTAATTAGGAATGTTTGAAAAATGGTGCAATAATTTTTCAATGGTTGATTGGTGGGAGAAATTTACATTGAATTACTGATTTTCAAATTAGCAATAATTAAATCAAGTCAATCATGTTCATTAGTCTAAATCATGTGATTGTTCACTAAACCTCATCTTCACAATTTTTATTTATTTTTCCTTTTGGTGAATTTATTATTTAGGAAAAAAATTTCAACTATGGTAGATTATACAATATTACATTTGTTCAATTTTAAATTCAATTTTGGTCAGTTTGTTTACTCAAAATATAGGGACAAGTGATTTATTGAATTTTTAAATGGCCACTTTCACCTTTGGATGCAATTTTCATCTCTTTAAACTAAATATTTTAAACCTATAATGTATGTGTTTGAATGTACAACTTTTAGTTTTTTTTTAAAAGAAATTTTTGTGAAATTTCAAATTTGTGCTTGAGATAAATTTCAAGGGTTCACCCAATTTTGCAAGTGGAACTTAAGGTTGAAATTCCTAGTTATGTCAATGATCCTAATTCATTTCCTGAAAATTACATTGAAGGTTTACAATTTTGTTTGGCTAATATTGTTGCCAACTTTGCATTTACAGCCATAGTGCATAGGTTTGCCATCCAAATCTTTTGGTGATGTGGCATTTCTAGAAAACTTTTATGTAATTTTGATGCAAAGGATTCACATCATCCTAGTCCCTTCCCAATAGGAAGGTGTCAATAATAATTCATCTATAAACCCTCTTGCAAATAATTATCAAATAAACCCAATTTGCATTGATGATTCTATTGCACCAAAAACCAAATTGAACAATGTGTTAGGCACTTTGAATGTAAGTGAAATTAGAGACCTAGACCTTATTGAACAACTTGGGTTTGATGAATTTTGGAACAACAATGGTGCACTTTGATGTAGACCACATATGTTATGTAATGATAAATGTGAAATGTTTCATGGATCAATTTTTACTTTAAGCTTGAAATGTAAGTGTGTGATTATACCCTATATTGATTTGCCCACATTATGCATTGAAGATTCATTTAAAGTTGCAAGCCTAGGTGAGTTTTGGGGAATAATAATTGCAAAGTTCTATGACCCACATGAAGGTATTTACAGGTTTTAAGTTTGTTTGTTTAGTTCATTGGTGTCTTTTGATTGTAAAGAAACTATGGTTAAATATGTAAATGAGGATGACACTTCATTTACAATTCCAAAAGTTCTAGCTTGGTGTTGTACACCCATGTCTCCATCTTGTGAAGTTTGCTATAGGTCCATTGAAAATTTTGACTAAATACTTGGCACCTTTCCTAAAATTCTTAAGTCTAATGATAGGGTAAATAGTGTGTGGTTGTTTGTTAGAAAGTGGGGCAAAAGCATATTAAGGTGTCATAATTTTAACAAATTAAAGTCCCTTTTCAAAGTCCTTTTCTAATGTAATTAAAAATTGGCTTAAAATATGAATATTTAAATGATATTGAAAAAAGAAATTCCATTTCCAATTTCAAATCATGATGCTATAAAACATGAAAAATATCTCAAAAGATTTTTATTTTTTTTAAATGCTTTAAAAAACCTTTTAAATAATTACAATTTTTAGAATTTTAAAAAGTTCATAACATAATAAATTAAAATCACATTCCATTCATTAAATGGATCTTTAGTTTCTTAAATATAATTCATCCAATGTCCCAAAGTTTCAAACACATAAAATTAACACATTGTAATATAAAAGTCCATATCCATGAGTTTTGCAAATGTGATAAAAAATGTGGGAAATTTTCAAAAGTCCATTACTTATTGGCTATCCATGATTTTGAATTGATTTTTTCATTTTTGAAAGGTTGATTATAATAGCTTTAGATAAATGAGTCCCTTTTTTTATTATTTCAATGATTTTTATTTTATATTTTTTCTTATATCTAAAATATATAGGAAAATTTATCATTGTGACATCCATATAAAATCACCATAATGTGCAACCACCTAATGGTATTTAGATTCCCAACTTCCTACCATGAATTAGGGCTTGAGTTTCCTATTATGCAGTTAATGTCAAATTTGTCGTACAAAAAATTGTTTGAGCAAGGACCAAGGATTAAGCACCTTTTTACCCTTATGTGAGACCCCAATTGACTGTTTCCTCCTATTTTGAACAACTAACATCTGAAAAAAATTATGTGTTATGACCAACATTTACGCCACCCAAGAGCTAGAAAGAGGGGGCACCAAAGGAAGGGTGAATTGGGTATAGCTTATTGTTCCTAAACTAAAGGTTTTCATTTGGAGTCTTGATTTTTATGGCTATCAAAAAATATCCTTCACTAACCTTCACTAGTCCAAAACTATTGATCTTTTCCCCACCCCTACCATTGCCAATTATATGACTAGGTTTAAGTTTGAGGCCATTTTGAGATGCATCCATTTGGTTAATAACAGGTCAATTGTAACAAATAATGATGATTTGACCTATGACAAAATTATAAAAACTAGATGGTTAACTGAGACATGATGTAATGATCTATGTGAGCAACTTGGGAATGCAAAGAAAAAATTATGTGTACATGAAATGATGGTCAAGTACATTGAGAAATACTCACCCATTCAGCACTACATGAAAGCTAAACCTTGTTGACATGGAATGAAGATTGGCATTTGCAAGCTTGTGCACAAAATAGTAAAAATTGCAAGCTTCCTGTATTTGGTTTCCAGTCTGTAGCCAAATATATAAAAGTATCGTTAAAGATTTATACTTCATCTTTGGTCTATAGCCAGATTTGGTCAAATCTTTCTACGGATCATCGCCAGTTTTTCTACATCTTCATATGGATGATCGCGGCCACTTTGGCTCCAAAAGAAAATTCCTAAGAAAAACAACTCCGCAGAACATGTGCATCAAATGGGGAATGTGATTCGCACACAGCACCACTGGTGCTGTGGAGGTGAAGGAGGAATGCACGGTTAGTGGTGGTGCGAAAGAGACTGCATTTGGGTCGACTTCGGAGCTCGAGAGGGATTGGATTCGGGTCCACTTCGGATGCTCAAGAGGGATTTGCATTTGGTCTACTGCTTCGGATGCTCTTCTCGCCAACTGGATTGTGAGCAGAGAGGGCAATTGTTCAGGTTTTTGTGCGGGAATGTCTTCATCATCAGTACAGAAAATGCAATTGTTGCGCGCAGGATGCAACTATTTTCTAGACCACAAAAGCAGCAGCTCCAACACCACATGGAGAAGACTAGTGCACTATATCCATCAACAACTTCTGCAGTACATCCCACTTTCTCCGAGAGCACACCGGATAGAAACAAAGGTGGCCCACAGAGATCAAGACAATTGTAAACTTTCTTGTTTTGTTCCTCTCTTTTTCTCTCTCTGGTGCCAACTTCTCACAGTACATGTGTTTTGGTCTGCTGAAAAAGCTTGACCTGATTATGGTGATCTTCAAAAGCAAATCAAAAGTTGGACTCGATCTGTGCAATATTTAATAACTCATGGTGGCCTCTATGTGAGCGAAGTAAGTGACTTGATAGGAAGTTTTTCTGCAGCTCCTAGAGGTCCATGAGAGGAACTGTGGCAGCACTTCTTTGTGGATCCTTCACAATGGTGGGAGCACAGATCAGAGAAGGAACATCAATCCTGTCAGAGTTCACATGTCAATGGAGCCATAGGTCTTATTGGTGTCAATCATGTGGCTCACTCTTAGTTGCTATCCTGCTATGGTCTAGACTTTGGCAGAAACGTTTTTCAGATCCTTTGCACTTGTGGGATAGTAGTAGTAGGCTGGAGAAGGTAAGTAGATGCAATATGCTGTGACAAAATTCTCTCGCTGATGGAAAATGTTGGTGCAGCTTTCTCTGTTCTAATGATATCACTGGCATCTTGGATGTGGAGAATGCATGTGTGATCAGCTTGATCAGCAGATGACTGCAATGGCACCAGGCACAGTGCAATTGAGCATTTTTGGAGGGAATAAGAAGCTTGCAAAATATGTGAAGGATGGCAACCTGAGAAGGTGATGCAGCTTTTCCTACAAATGCAATGAGAAGAAATGAATCCTGACAAATTCACTCTTGTTCAGGTGATTAACACATGTTCTAGTTTGGGAGCACTTGAAGACAGCAGACTTGTTCATGAATAGCTCATTCCAAGTGGTTGCAAGTCTGATGTCTTTGTGGTGAATAGCCTGGTTGGCATGTTTGCAAAATGTTGCAGCATTGAGGATGCTTAGTGAGTGTTCAACAAGATGTCATCTTGAATTGCAGTCAGTTAGACTGCCATGAACTTGGGACATGTGAAATGCGAGCAAGAGCACAAGGCACTGGAACTATTTCCACAAATGCAACAGGAGGTTGTGCCAATGTTACTGCACTTGAAGAGGGTGGGTGTGGTAATGAGCAGATCATTCAAAGTGGATGTGATTTCAATGTCTCTTTGGGGTTGCAAGTCTGATGTCGTTGTGGTGAATAGCTTGGTTGACATGTATGCAAAATGTGGAAGCATGGAGGATGCTCACTGGGTGTTCAACATGATGCCAGCTCAAAATATGGTCTCCTTGAAAGCTGTACTTGGAGGATGTGCCATGCATGGGCAGAGTAATGAAGCTCTTAAACATTTTGAACAGATGTGTGAACATGTACAGTCAAATGATATCACTTCTGTGTGTCTTCTGTCAGCTTTCAGCCATGCAGGTTTGGTGAATGCCAGCCTGCACTGTTATGCTTGTATGAGCGTAGTTTACATGTTTTCCACAACTTTGGATCAGTATGCCTGCATGGTCAACCTCCTTGGCCATGATGGGTGTCTACAGGAGGCAGAGAATATTACCTAGGTAATGCCCTGTAAATCACTGCCTGGAAGGTTTTGCTTGGTGCAGCTTGCAGAATTCATAGTAATGTGGGGATGGGAGAACAACTTGCTAAATGAGCTCTTAAATTGGAGCCTGAAAATGCTGCAGGTCATGCGCTGCTGTTGGCAACAGGCATCTCTATTAGAATGTTGAATGGCAGAGAAAGGAAAGAGCTGTGAAGAAACAACTGAGTTGCACCTGGATTGCAGTCCACCTGGATTGTAGACAACAATGAGGTGCATATGTTTGTTGTAGACAATTGAGACCACACTGAGATGATTGAAATCTGCGCAGAACTGATGAGGTTGTCAGGGCTTGTGCATGATGCAGGGTATGTTTCATACACTGAATTTGTGCTGCATATGATATGGAAGACGAAGAAAAGGTGTTGCATTTGTGTTACCATAGGAAGAAGCTGGCTATTGCATTGGGGATCATCAACACAGCTCACAGTACTCTACTCTGAATAATGACAAATCTCCCTGGTTTGTGAAGATTGCCATAATTCCACAAAGTTCAGTTCCAAGATAGTTAGGAGAGCAATCATGGTGAGGGATGCTAATCCATTTCATCACCTTGAGGATGGTGTTTGACCTTGCATGGACTGTTGGTGATGCCAGTAGTCTGTCTTGTCAATCTTTAAACAAAGTCCATTTTTTTTGTAGCATGTCTGGTGGCATTATTGCACTGCCATAGTTGGAACACCCTTATCAGATGTGGTACCACTGAACAAATGACCATGTACCTTCCCCATAGTCCCAATAGTCTTGATTTCTTGTGTCTACCATTTGTACCACCTAGGTCTGATGCCTCTTTCTCCTCTTGTGTACAAAGTTATTTTGGAAACTGAGTGGAATTTGAAACTACAAACAACATTCTGGGAGTGAAATTGTTATACTGTCAGGAAGTCAGCAGGGATGCCCAATGCATGTTGTGCTTAACAGCAACTTGCACTCAATGATCCCTCATTGTTTCTGATTTCTCAGATGTAGTCTAAGATGTAGACCTTCCTGGAAGCCAGACTTTTGCCCATCTAACGAAGGTGAGGCAAAAGAGCATCAAATCCTTGGACCTTCTCGCTGGTGACTGGGTCATTTGGCCCCCTTCTTTAGTACTGTGATTAACCCCATGATGTTTCTTCCTCCCCTCCAAGATGAAGATTTGTTTTTACTTGTGGGTGGGGCAGGTAGGGACCATAGTAACACAGAAATATTAGACATTTGCAGCAGGAGCCGACATAAAGAAATGAAGGACAATTTCTGTTTAACTGGAATTCTGTACCTGCAATTCACAAATCTGTCATTGTTACTCGGAATGGGTGACTCCCTTTGTTTTACCTCACCAAATCAACTGTCGTCAACTTCTCTCTTATGCATGAGCTTGTCATTCTTTGGCAGTCTGAGCTTTTTTGACATGCATGTGGCCAGATTTTATTATGTTTTGTGATGGTTGATTGCCTGATGGTTCATGATTGAATCACATGAGCATAATGCCAGAAGAGGGAAGGGGAGGTATTTAATGTATGCACCAGGAGGAGGCTATGAAGTAGCCATGTTGTGTGGATTGTACTTGCAAGGGACAAAGTTTAAGTTTGGACAACTAGAGCTTGCGACAATTCCATGCATTGATGGTGCAGAGTGACTCATCCAAGAAGTCATTCATGAGCACTGGAGATGATCCTCACACGAAACGCTTATGGATGCTGAAGAAGTGACACAAGAAAGTCCTTTGTGTAGTAAGATTCTCTAATGTGAATGTGTATGGCACCCTGATTATGAATCTTCTATTTAATCAATGTAGTTGAGCTAGTTGCTTATGTTCATCTTGGTGATGTGAAGCCAGATCCATAGGAAAAAAGACACTAAGCAAAGAAGATGAGAGTGGAGGCATATGGAGGTTCAACAAGGTGCAGAAATGTTTGAGAATGGCATTCAGAGTCTAATTGCCAATTTCCTTGTATTAGTTGTCTGCTTCTGCAGCAGATTCTAGTGATTTATTAGTTTCTAAATTCAAAAGGTGTATTCGAACTTGTATGATAGACTTTGTGAGTTCTCTGTATGGTCTACCTGAACCTGCATTTGGTGTTGCCATTACAGGTTTTATTTGGGTGCAAGCTTTGATGGCATTATCCAAGTGCTAAGAGGTCCTACAAATTAACTTGGCCTTACATGGCAGGCATTGGGACAGTGGAGGGATGCAAAGGAAGCAATAGAGGTATCCAACTAATTTCAGTTTTAGTCTAGATGGTTGTCAATTGTTCATAGTTGCAAAACAGATGAAGAATTATACATGCAAAAGAAGTGATTACTAGATGGTTCAATGGGGAGGTATGTAAACTCAAATCTCCCTAACCTAGTTCCCATTCAAATCACCTACATGTTCTGGTTGCTGAGCTGAAAACCAACTTGTGCATGTGATGAATTCATGGATACTGAAACACAAATCCTCACTCTTGGTGCCTGCAAACTGGTACTGGTCATCAAGAACATGACAACTGCATACCAGTGACATCCACAGCCAGAGATGCGAGACAGCTCATTCAGTGAAATCTCACAGTGCACTTCCAGAAAATCATGCATCCCATCCCATTGTGGCTAATTGAGCCCAGGAAAAGCACCCCATTAATATGAGTAAATTGTATTGTTGTCATCATCTGTCTGTATATTGGATGTGGATTTCAAACTATACAGGCCTTGCAGGACATGTCAGGGAGTGTCTCAAGTAGAAATGGCACTTGCAGACAAATGCCTGCCATTTTCTACTTGAGAAATAATGTGTTTCTTGGCTTCAACAAATTAGCATCTTTAAAACCAAGAACAAAGTTTTTTTAAAACTATTCATGCCACGAAATTGAATGGTATTTCATTTAGCTTTACAAGACACTTATGTGTACTTGATCAGCAATAACAATTTACACTACAAATAAAAATAAAATTGGACAAAACATTGATAGAGTTCATAATTCAAGATTAATTGTTAAATGGTTTACATTGATGTTCTTAAAACTTTAACAAGGTGGGTTGTTTACTTTCAAAGCAAAGAGGGAAGGTGCAATCTCCATATTGGGTGACAGTATCCTTGGGTGGTACCACTAGGAACCACATCAAGGAATGAAAAATGAACCAAAAATAGCCAAATCATTTTCCTAAGCCCTTTACTTTAAATGTTTCCATAACTATAAAAAAAAAATTCTCATGTTCATCAATTGCATGCACTAATATATGGCTTGAATTTTATTTTAGATTAATTTTTTGAAATTGTTGAAAATTTTTATTCTTAATTAAAATGGCCTCTTCATAAATTGATAGTTATAACTTTGAGAATTCATAATTGAATTATAATTATGAAATTAATTTCCTAATAAAAAAATAAAAAGACTAATTTCCAGATTACTTTAAGGAAAAAATTCCCAAGAAAATTCCCAAATTATGTTTCAATTTTTTTTCTTAACCAAAAAGTTTAAGGAAACGAATCAAAGTTATATTCTTAATTTTTTTTCTAAATGTAATGATTAGAAACATCAATATACACAATATTTTTAATATTATTGAAATTTCAAAATCTATGGAACCTAATAAATGAACTCATTAAAAAAATTATGAAAATATTTATTTAAGTGTTTCCTATGACTTTTCAAAGTTCGATGGGTTGAAGAAAATCAAGGTGTGATGGTTCCTAGTGGTACCACACAAGGAAACTTTTATCCTATGTTGTGTATGGAGATGACAAAAACATTAATGTGTTTTGTGGTGTAATGTCAAATGTACCATCTTTGAAAAAATGCCTTCTTCAAAACATCAAAAAACTAGTTCATGCCTTTTGATTCGCCTCTTATGCATGTTTCAAGGATGCCAGAGTTCAATTGTTTAATTCACATCATGTTAATTTGTTGATACTATAGGACTCAAATTTGATTCAATTGAAATTGTTGTCATGACATAGTCTCAAGTTTATCATAAAATGTTTGTTTTTCAATGTTCAACTATATCTTCTTTAAGTTCATGATTTTTGGTGGTAAACCAACAACTCCATCAATAAAGGTATTAGCACCAAGGCAAAAATATCACCATTAGGATTTATGAAGCATTTTCAAAATTGAATTTTTTTCTCCACCATATGTGCAAGTGTTGTGGGTTCATATGGTGGAAATAAAATTTTCAATTTTCAAAATTCTCTTATGAATTCAAGCTTACTTGTCACATTGCCTTACAAATTAGGGTTTTAACATGTGCACCAATTAATTTCTTTTCAAATTATGCTGATGTTTTTTGAAGTTTCATTATTTTTTCAAATATTTTTCCCTTATATTAATATAGGTGGAGTTTTTTGTACTAGTATCCACATGCACTTGGAATTTATTTTATTGTCCATGGAAAGGAATAACATGTGAGTGGTTGAATATTGCACTTTTTGGAATTTGGGTGATTAAAATTACTCCCCAACCTAACATGTTTGGCAATTTTGTTTTACATATTATGAACTCAAATTAAATGGTTTAAAATTTATTGGCTTTTAAATGAGGTCATTAGGCCCACCCCCTTTCATCAACCTTAAAAATGAATGTAAACATGTAAAGAAACCATATTGTGCACAAATTTTTTTTTTTTTAATTTTTTTTACATGCATAGGCATTAAATCCCTAAAAGGTTTTAGCATTATGCCCACATAACAATAAATACTTGGATGTTTTGAATGAATGGAAGCAATGGATGGACAAAATTCAAATGAAAAGAGTTAAAAGAGCTTTGGTTTTAATTCTTACACTTCATTTTGCTCAATAATACTTCACTTACAAGTTCAAGGGTTTGGAAACTATTAAATAATGCAGTTTTTTTTATTGCATTTTGGATTTAAGGATTTCAACGAAGGGTGTTTTTTTGTTATGTTTGGTGTTCTACCTAAGGAGAGAAATATCCATTTCTTCCATCTTGTGGTTGCCAAATGGAAAAGTTTTATGCATGGAAGCCTTGAAAATTAAATATGAAGACATAATAATTTAGGCCATGAAGTGCCCTTTACATCTAGTGACCAAATAGGGGCTTCTGTAGTAAATAATGCTAATAGATGTGGAAACCATAATCCATTTTGGGGTCACCAAATGGAGATTTCAACATGTACACACATGCACATTTAGTCACATACATTACACTTCAATTAAGAATTGGAGATGTTAATGGTTTTTTGTTATACATTGGAAGTGTTTGGTAGTGTGAATGCAAATATAAATTGGTTTGTGAAAATCTGATCAATATGCTTTAAAGCGAAAGAATACAAAAAAGTATACCACTTGGTCATCTCTACCAACAAGTGAAGTAGATTTGGAGTCTTTTGCATTTTAGGCATTTAAGTCATGCCATAAATTTTGAGATGCACTTATCATATTAAATATACCATATATGGTCATTCCTAATGTATGTTATTACTCCCACTAATTTATGTATTTATTACAAGTTTATTGTTCCAATTGATATTGCACATTTTCCAAATCTTCAAATGATGTGTTATCAATGTTTGAATCATTATGCACCTTTGTACATATTTTTGGGATATTGAATTTTTGGATTATGATAATGTGAAACCCTTCAAAAGTAAAATTTTCATAAACTTTTAAATTTGGCATCCAAAACAAATTTTTATATATGATACTAAAGTGCATTACATGTGTCTAATTCATTAAATCATGCCCCAAGCCCTCTCAAAATGGAAGATGTGAATGAAAATTCCAAATTAATTTTTTTTTGGCCTACTTTCAATCTACTTTCTCACAATGTGGACAACTAGAAAATTTCTGAAGTAGAATGAAAGTAGGTCTTTAAAAAGGTTCATACAAATTTTCAAACTTTAAAAAATTTCAACATATCACATTTGATGCCCTCATGTAGTTCGAAAGGACAATTTCACAAGGCATCACCTACTTTGTAATCTACTTGTCACAAAATTTTGTTTTTTTACTTATGAAAATTACTTTTTGGTATACATTTACACGTTTTCATCCTTTAGTTAGACCATATTTGCATTCATTTCCAAGGTTGTTTGCCCATATATGATCTAATTGAAATTTGGCTTTTGTGGTGCTTCCATTGAATTGTGATTTTAATTTGAATTTATTCATGAAATCTTTTTTTTTTGGTTTTTTATTTTTTTGCATTCTTATTGTCATTTAAATTTCAACACTGAAATCTTTCAAAATGATGATTAGACAATGTTCTAAGGAATGTTAAATTATAGTTTGAAGATTGTTTAAGAATATAAAAATTAAATATGAATGAACTTTATATACACATACAATATGTATTACTAAATTTCATGTATTACCATTAAAAATATCTTTGGCCCCCAACTTCACCATTATTTGTCAAATGAAATGTAGATACTCTCCTTAGGAGATACATATCCCCAGAACAAGAGCTGAAAGTCAACTCAAACAAGGCATCATCACTGGTTTTTGTATTAAAAGAATCCAAGTGCATGTCTATGTCATACATCAACATTAACCATTGGCCATATATGAATATTTTGATGAATTTATAAATTTGGACACATTGGTCAAGATACAAGGTGTATTGTTATTTCTATATAACATAGAATGTGAGACATTTGAAGTTTATTGTCATGGTTGATGCTTTCGTAATTTTGGCATTAAGAAATTGTATTCAACATTTGGATAATTACATATGAAAGATATAAGTTCTTCAATTGAGGAATGAAAGGTGTCCAAGTATAATTGTTTTCAAGTTTTCATTTCTATATTTACCTTTAGATCATAAAGAAGTCTTCATGTTGAAAAGGAACTAATAAAAAATATTTTCTCTTTCATTTGAATGCAAATAAAGCCATATATGTTAGGTCATGTTTTCTAACATTAATAGGATCAAAAACAAATTCAAGGTGTAAGCAAGATAAAATGAACAACTTGATTACCTTGTCGAAAATGAAGTAGGTTATTACAAAAAGGAAATAGATATTTTTTTATGACTTGTTAAAACATATGTTGATATTCATTTGTTAACTTATTACATATCAATTTCATTAATTTTTTAAACCAAAAAGCAAGTTTGAACACATTTTTTAGTCGATTTCAAATGTATTTTTTATCTACTTTTTTAATTCATTTTTTTTTAATTTATTAAAATTAGATTCTTATAAACTTAATAAAATTAACTAATGTTACTTGACACATACTTTCACCTAATTTGATGTTACTTTATGGTAGTTATATGAGAGGCGCAAGGTTAAAGTGGAGACGTTTTTTTTTTAAATATATTTTATCTTGTTTTGACCTTTCATCTAGCAAAAATCCTTGGGAATGATGGATTTGGTTTTTGTTGTTATAAGTTGAATTGAAAATTGAAAAATGATAAATGATTCAATCTTATCAACATTACATCTTTGATGATAGGTTCAATTGGTGTTCATTTTGATTCAATATCATTAATATAATAATGACTAAGGTTTTTTCTTGTTAGTGTTCCAATTTTTATTTTTCACTATGAGAAACTATGTTCATGGCAATCGCATTACCCTACAACTAGAGCTCCAAAACAACTAATATACACCTACAACATAATTATCCCATGAAAACACGAAAAATTAATAAAAAAATGCCATGTTAGAAAATTAGGGAATTGTATTGTAGTTGTAAGTTAGTTACAAGAAAAACACCTATACATTGGAATGTATGCATTGTATATATGGTTATAGTCAACAATGTTTGACTTTTTGGCAACTTGTATTTTAATTGGATGTGACTATCGAGGACATGAAGAACCAAAAGAACAAAGGCTAAAAGAAAGGTCAACTCCTAACTTTCAAACAAGGAACAAAACAAGATTATGTGAATAAATAAAAAAACACACAAAAATTAAAAACAAGAACACAAGATGTGTAAAACGAATGTGAAAATCAATTTTTATTATGATAACATATGCAAACATGAATATGAAAAAAAACATGATCAAGGCTATGGTGCAAGATCGTGTTTAAAACTAGTGTTGAATAGGCTAAAGGAAATGAAGGGTCCTATTTTTATTTATACCCCTTTGAGGACTTAACTCAAGGAAGCTTCTAAGGTGAAAATCCTTTATGGTGTACCACATAGGACGAAAAAGGCCTAATCATTACTACAATCCTTTTTTACCTTATATTTTGATCCCCATCAAAACTAATGAGTCAAAAGTTGTCAAATTTTTCAAAAGGACTATATTTTAAACCATTATAATTCTAGATTCCATCATTATCATCCATAAATGTGTCTTTATATGGTAAAAAAAACTAAGCAAAAAAGATAGGAAAAGGTGATGTTGTGATAAGATTTTGGTACACCTTAAGAAAATTTGGACCTTCCAAAAAGGCTTTCATGTGTGCATTGAATAAAAAAACTCTTGTAAACCTTCCTAACTAAGAGTCATTATGAATTAACTTAAATTTAATTAAAAGTTAACTAAGATTGAATTGAAATTAAATTAAAAATTAAATATAAGTTTAACACAAGTCATGATGAACATCCAAATGAATGAACTCCTATGCTTTGTATTTTTCCTATGTTGTTGGTTTGGTTCTAAAGCTCACCAAGACAATGTACAGTTCAACTTGGTGCTTACATAACTCTTTACACCACTCCAAACAAACAAGAAATGAGAAAAACCTAAAAATATTCAATTTTCAACCAATATTTGGTGAGGGACATGTTTACTATATAAAAACCAGAAAAATCTTATAACACCAAAATGCATGTCACATGGCACTTTAATTGATAAGCCCGCATTTTGACCTGCAGGCCCACCTCCACTAAAGAATGAGCAGACAGCTCAACACTACATTACTAGACGACTTGTATAGATTCTATGGGCACCAACACCCTACATGAACATATTTGATTTCTTCTTTTCAGAAAAAGTACCAGGTATATAAAATGCAAACAAGTTGAGCACGAGGAAACTCATGTACTAATTGGAACAAAGCGCCCATTCTTCCCAAAAGAAAAACAACATAGGAGCACTTAGTCATTATTGTACTTTCCTTTTTGTCGGGCACCTAACTTTTGTATATTCTACAATGTCGAGCAGTACATATAATTATAGCTTTTTTTTGGAATGTATCCTTGTTTTTCCTTCTCCATTACATTCCAAAGTACTAGCGATTCTAGGTTCCATTTTGCACCAGCCAAACAGAATTGTTTCCTTTCTCTTGGAGCTATTTTTCTCCTCTTTTTGGTTATGAATATTATATGATGATAAGCAGTAAATAGTGTACCTTGCGTTTTCTGGGATGCATCCTTGTTCATTCTTTTCCCTTATGAAGAACTGTTCACTCTACTTTCCAGTTTTTGAGAGCCAGGTATGTGGCACTCTTGGGTCCTTAAACCTTGGGTATCAAAGCTTGAGTGGGGCTGGGAAATCTGGAAAAGGAAGCAGAAACCTTTTGTGAACTATAATGTCAGTTGGTACTCTAAGGCACTTTAGCTTTCTCTTCACACTTTTTGGAACATAATGATATGAAGAGCATTAGTCCTTTAAAAGCATTCTTTGCTTGTAATGACTTCTTTTATCTGTTTTGCACTTACACATAATTACAATTACACATAACACAAGAAATTATCAAAACTGTTCTGCACTATAGATCATGAAACTTTTAAGTTATTCTTCAATATTCTCAGCCTTGCCAATAATCACTAATTCGCTCAATTTGTACATTTATGGAAAGTGGGGGTTGGAAACGCACAAACAGAAAGCAATATGGAGGTGCAAAAATGACAACAGGCCGGTTTGGACTTTTTGTTCCTAGTTTCATTTCTCATTCCTTTACAAGTTATATCCAGGGTGCTTAGAAGAAACTAACAAAGCAGCCCTGAAATGGGCTACCGCTATTTGGAATGTAGCATGAGTTCCGGATGTTTCTAGAAAGTTTGTGCAAGGAAGGGACCATCACTATCGATTTGGAGGGATTCTTTTTAGATGCAGCAATTTCTTCTCCGGAGTTTGTGGCTTTTTGCTTTGGATGGTGAAAGCCATCATCAGCCACAGCCATATCACTCAAGATAATCTCGAAAAATGTCCCACAAAGCTTTTCATTCTACTTTATCCAGATAGTCTAGAAAAGTGTCCCAGCTACGGGCTTGGAAATGCGTACCCTAAGGGCTCCATTGAGAAAGTACTTGCACAGGCTACTGTGTAACATCTGCTGGGAACATGTGTGCAACTCTTTCTCTCTGTGGAATACAGAGAGACTAATGACCAGAGAACTTGGTTACAAAAGACATGCTTTTCAAACCATGCCTTCATCAATGGTAAAGTCCTTTGTCTCATTAAATGCATCCAAAAATATCCAATTTATGCACCATGTCAACCACAAATACACTAATCAACAGTTGAGCATGAACATAGTGATGTACGAATTGTCAAATGCCAAGTGTTTGTATTTATCTAAGTGATGCAGAACTTTTGGTGCAATAGCATCCTCGTGCATGTGGGAAGTAAGTTTGCAGCACTCATTATTTTGAGGAGGACATAATTACTTTGAAATAATTATGTCAAATGATTAATTAAAATTTTTAAATCAAACAGAAAACATGTGGGAACTTTTTTTTATAGTTGCAACCCAATTTGTAATTGAGGTGCAACTAAAAGATTTAACCCATATGTTTTGTTTTCAATTTCATCTCATAAACTATACAAAGGAGGTGTTTTATTTTGTATTCTCACATTAAAATACATGTGCCATGTTGGGCTAAACTCATAAAAGCTGAACCTTAAAGGGCAAAACACAAAACAAAATTAAAAAAATTATGTAGCTATTTTTAGTTCACCTACCTTTTTACATTTCTACCTACTTGTCTACCTACCTATGGTTATGTACCAACCTACTTATATATATAAATGTTTCCAAATTTTGATTAATATGCCACATGGCAACAAAAAAATTTGTGTCACATGTCATAATCTAAGACCACTTAAAATGAATCATAATGGATGATGTATATCAATATTTCTTTTAAAAAATCATTTAGAAATCCTCATAGTGCCACATGTTAGATTTTGATGAATGGATGAAAAGTGACATCAACATGACATTATGGTTATAGTCATAGGGGAGTTGCATAATAGTTGAAAAAGAATTGTTTCAATGAGTTGCACTAAAATGAAATTGTATAGACAATGAGTTCCAAGCCCAATTGCAAAACACCCCTTTTTCTTAGTGTTTAAAATATTATCCATATTATGATTTTGTCATAATATGTTGTTGATTCCTTAAGTATGCCATTAATTCCTTGCAATGTTGCATGATTACCAATACATATATTTTTAATTAACATATATTTTTAAATATGAATTATAATTGTAAACTTGTAGTTTTGCTTGGATCATTTAAAAGTTTGTAAATGGTGGGCATGACGGGTGATTAATGTCCATTGCTTTGAAAATAAAGGTGGGACATAATGTGTTAGTGAACACATTCTCATTATTTGTTTAGAAAAATATGAAATACTAAAACATTTCGGTAGTTGTTAAAAAAATGAATCTATAAATTGAATATCCTTTACATTTTATGTCATAACACAAAATGTAGTCAAAGTTTGACTAGTGTATCAAAATATCACATAATTGAATATTTAGTCCTAACATTGGACATATCTTTACCAAATTTTTTGTGTTAATGCATTAATTTTATCCTTAATATTTTGAAAGATCCAACTATCTTTCACAAGGGGTGCTTGATAGGAATCACCTATGATGATAAGATTGAAATGACCACAAAAAATTGTTTTGGATATGTTTTATAGTGGACCTTTAACTTATTATTTATAACATTAAACATTTTAACACCAACAAATGATATTTCATTTATCATAATAAGTTGCAATGGTTCATATCGACACAACAACCTTTTTAATGAATTTAATGATAAATTAGATAGCAATTGTTGAACAAGTATGTTTAACAATGAATATATTGTTACAACATCAATATTGAATGTAACTTTAATTTTTGATGCCATGAATAATGCTTTGGTTTTTGTTAAGTCTAAAGATATTTCTTTATTGTAAAATCATAATAATCTTTAAATTGTAAGTTTCATTCTAAAAAATTTACATATTCCAACACCCCTATCAAAAAAAAATTAATTGGTGTTCATCGAGGTACATTTTTTTATCTGTCATGATGTCATGAAATATTAATTTTTGTTCTTCATTTAATTTTTTAATTAAATTAAAATATTTAGATTCTTCCATCATCATGGAATATAGTGAATTTGTGAAACCATCATCTTCTAATGTTTGTGATTTTTTATTTGATACAATACATGATTAAATCACAAAGCTCGATTATAAATCATATTGTTCAACATTTTTTTTAAAATGGGAATTGTACAATGTGAATCATTTATTCATAGTGGTATTGTCATTCCAAATATCAAATGGATGTGATGTTTTTTATTTTGAATCAATTTAATTATCTATTTCTTTTGTATATGGATATGGCATCTTGTAATTTAAAATAGATCTAATTTTACAAATTCCATTATGTAATTGAAAATATGCATCATGCCATGTGACATTAATTCCAAGTTATATTTTTATGAGTTTCTAAATGGTGAATACAATGGAAGTGTTTTTCTTGATCAATTTTCAATATCTTTACATTTATTATAATTTATAGACCTAATAATTTTGGGTTTGTCACATTTAGATTTTTTTTTAATGTTATAAAAAGAGACAATTTTGATACTAACAATGATTCATAATGTCTAGGACGATTAATATATTTGTCTATGATTAATGAACATAATATATTTTGAATTTAATTTTGATTAATTTAATGCAACTTGTGATTTTAACATAAAAGCACATTCTTCCAAAGGAAAAATATTGGTGAATTGAAATGTTAAAGATGAATGATATAATGGTAAAGAAATCATAATGTAAATAACAAGTTGAACAACCATTTATTAAGCATTAAAAAATGTGTTACCTAATTGAATCCTTATATTTGCATCTAGTTTATCTTCAATGGATTGTTGTATGATAGAATGTAGTTTTGATGTTATTCATTTATTCATTTTTTTCATGTTTAATGTGCAATATGTTATAGCTAGATATGGGTTTAAGATAAATTGAATATTTATATTTGCAGACGATGACTAATGTGTATACTAAAAACATTGGTTTTTATGGTTATAGGAGTTCATTAAAAAAAAATTTGTGACCTTGTCAATTTACTTTTTAAACTTGATATATATGTATTTTCATCAAAGTTAAAGAATCCAAAAATTCAAAGAACAATATATCTTCATTTTTAAAAAAAAAATCAAGGATTGAAATAATTTGTTCATTTGTGTATATAAATACTTCTTTAAAATTTGGATTATCCCCATTTATTTCAAGAGGTTCTAGGATTTTGTTTCATCCATCGGAGGCAATGGGTCATGGAATTTATAAACATGGTTTTTATTTTTATATGTTAATGTAATTGTACTTTTTGTAATGGATCTTTAAATAATGATACATCACAAGAAATATACATATATTTACAAATTTTTCCATTTTTCATTTTGGTGCATTTTGTAAATAGGTGCATTTTAATTCATAAAAGTCCATGGTCATATTCACTACCATAATTTTTTATTTTTTCTACCTAAGTCGAAGAAAAAATAAAAATGGATTCAAAAAAAGAATGATCCTTCATCATAAATTTGTGAAATGAAATTTTTTTATGATTATAATATCATGCACATGTAACATGGTCAATTTGAATTAATTTTATTATGCACAAATAGATTAAAGGTTTTTTATTTTATTTGGAAGATTTGAATTTTTAAAGTGTAAAGCATGTAGAGATTTAATAGAGGATCCCACAAGCTTTCAACAAATGTAAAAGTCACAAAAATTGTTGAATGACCAAGTTGTCAAATCATTACAAATAAATTCTTTTGTAACCTCTCAAAATGATCAAATGAATTACACAATACTTTTAAATCATAATAAACTAGGAATGATTTGAAAGTGTTATCCAAGTTTGGTTTATTTCAAACATGAAAAGCTTTTAAAGTTTTGCCACATTTCTTTTTTCATATTTATACTCAATTAAAATTCATGACTTTTTAGATGTAGACCTTAGTTGTTAATTTAAGGAAAATATATGAAATATTGGTTGAAAAATCTCCAAATCTATGAAGCAATTCCCATTTTACTATTTGTTGACATAAAATCCTTTAGAAAATTGTTAAGATTGTTCATAAAATAATGTTGAGAATTTAGTTCCTTTGACTATTTATTTTTTAATAAACCTAAAGGATGAAAGTTTTGACTTGGGGCAAATATATTTTATTTTCATTTTTCTAAACTACATGTTTTTCTTCAAAAGTTGGTAATATTTTTCAAAAAAATAGGAAGATTGTGACAAAGTGTTCCCTTTAAAAAAAATTCTCACTAAATGTTTTTAAAAATATTTATGACTGATTTTGTAATCATACTAGACATATATGGTTAAGGGGCCCTTAGTTGTGTCAAACGAGTTGTTTAGGAGAAGAAGCCATTGAAAAAATTGTTTAAAAAAATGCAAGTAATGGTAGCCTAGCCTACATAGCCTACCTAATCTAGCATATCTTAGTTTAATCTATGTACCTTAGCCTTCAAAGAATCCACATAGGTTGCAAGGATTAGGAATTGAACCCCTCACCTACACAATGATAAAACATGTCCTTACCAGTGGACTACACCATCAAAAGTTCAATTTTTGTCTAGTTTTCTAAAATTTTACATGTTTATTTCATATCATTACAAAATTATGAAGTAGGTAATAGGTAAGTTGTAGGATGATAAGTAATCCAAGTAGGTAAATTCTAGGATATAGGAAGTAAAAAATAGGTGGGTGGGTGGGTGGTAATTAGGTAGGTAGTAGGTGGGTAGGTAAATAGGTAGGTACATGGTCAAGATTATCCATGTCATTACACAGTATTAATTTTATAGTCATATAAGTGACAACTAAAAGTTTGCATCATTATGTCATTTGTCATGGATGTCTTATGGAAGAAAAAAAATGCAAATTAATGATTTAGTTATTACCATATGTAATATTATCATCCATCAGTGACAAAAACAATTCATTTAAGACTATTTATTTCTCCAAGTAGGATTTAAAAAGTTATATTGTATGAATATAGTCATCATAAAATTATTAAGGGTTTCTAGTCATTGTCTTCTTGGTTGCAATGGAGAGGATTCCTTCTAATGTTTTCATATTTTGACAAATGTTTGCACAAAAATAAACATTGGTCATGGTATGTATAATCAATTATGTTTTTCATCCAAAACATGTGTACTAAAATATCCCTTCTTTAGGTGTTTGAAAATAGAATACCATTTTCTAATGTATTTTGCCAAGTTTACTTTACTTATAATTTGCCAAGTCCATGTTGTTATTTCCCAATTTGATTAGTTTGCCAAATTGACTTTTTTTGTTTGCTAATTCAATTTAACAAAATTGCAATCCACATTAACCAATTTTCAAAAGGTTGTTAAATCCACGTTCCCAAGTTGCCAACTTGGGATTGTTTGGCTTGGCAACATTAATTTTAGAATTGGGCAAAATTCAATCACACATTGGCTCAACATGAGTTTGAGTGCACTTTAAACCTCATGCCTTTAGGGTTAATTTCAATCTTTTTTGTGTGTGGGGTGCAATCAAGGTTAAATAAATAACTTATTAGTCAATGTTTAAAAAAATTACAAGTAACCATCAAAAACTTTAATGTATTGAAAGTAGAAATTTTATTTTGTACAATAATTAACATGATGATAATCTTTCATTTTATATTTAAAATGTTGAAAAACCTCATTTTGAAAGTACAATTAAGTTGAATTTTTTCAAATGCTTCTATTCGCACAAGATGTCTAATGTTACAAAATGGGCTACATGTAAATGACATATTATTTTTGTTTTAACCTTAAAAGACACTTATGTATTGTCAAATTATGCATGATGTAATCATAATATATAATCTTGTAATATGAAATAGTTTTGAATACCATATTGACCCAATTAGTTTCAAACATACTTGCAACCTACTTTTATAATACCAAAGTTGTTCAAACTGTGTATCCATGTACTTCCCATAAACTAAATGTAATGACCTATGTTTTCACATTTCTACTTCAAAATATATTTTTTGTGTCCATATAATATTTAAAAAATCATTTTTAAATTAGATTTTGGGCAGACTATTTTTTGTGTCTACTTCACTTTGTTGACACCTATGTGATAAATAATGTACACAACTTGAATTTGTGTGGTGGTGGTGGGGGAGGGGGGCATAAATGGAAAAATCCATTGTAGAAAAAAAAAACCAATATAGCAAGAAAGGGCAGTTAAGGGACACCCAACCTAGTGAACCAAAAACATCAATTACCAAATAAAACTACCATGTATTAGAGGTTGATAGCACCACTTAGGTGGTACTTGACCTTTTTGCCATGGGTGCATATGGCATGGTGAAGGCACCAAGGCACCAAGTTTTATCAAAAGATTCAAGTAATTTGTTTTCTTCCTTAAGATGTAATTTAATATGTCACAATATGTATTGTCATTCAAGATAATCATAACCAAGAAGGCCCTTTCATATAACCTTCCCTAACTTAACATTCTAGCACTTATTATTATTGAAAACAATATCATTTTTCTCAATCCAATTGAACCATAAAGTTACACCCTAAAATAAAGTCCAAATAGAGCTAAAATTTCTAAGACTATTAGATAGCCTTATTTTAAACAAATAATGTTCTACATTTAAGGCTTTCCAAACTAGGATACTAGGACTAAATAGAACTAGGATACAATTTGAAACTATGCAAAAACTAAACACCAACTCTTAAGTTTTTTGGCCTTACATTGTTGGAACATGCATCACAAATGTAATGGGTCATGATTTGGCAATAATAGTTGTGCAAAATCTATTTTTCATAGGTTCATATGGAATAAACACGGATGTCATTCATCTACTTGTGTTGTTTGAACATTGATATCGTGTGCATTATTTAAACACAAATGTCATATGCCTATTCATATCATTCAAACACGGATGTTGTATGTCTATTTATGTTGTTTACACACGAAAATCGTACACATGACTTTCATGTTTAAATACTGCATGACATTTGTGTTTAACCAATACGAACCTATGAAATAATAAATTTCACATGGATTTGGAATGAACCCATGAAGCTTGTAAATTTGTGATGTCTACACTATTGATTCAAGCATAGAAAAATCACATGAAGGGAAATTTGGTTGAATGTTGTGATTTGCATTGACCCATCCTATATTACAATAAAGGTTGATGCCCAATGGACCAAATGAATCTAGAATCTTTTATGGCTCTTTGTTTCATCCATGCATTTTTCCATTTTAATTGGAAACCTAATTAGTGGTACGATTCGCTACCATTTTCCAAGCATATCACAAATAAGGCTCTTCCTTGAATTCAACAATCATCTACTTAATTTTGCATTGTATCCCATCATCACAATCCAAGCCCTTGCATGGTGTTGACCCTTTGCCCATAAAAATTTCTTCAAGAGGGATCTACATTTGCACATTACTTTGCTACACCCACCCTATACACTAATAAAGAACCAAAATGTAAGCACTAAAACAACATTAACAATTGCTACTCTTTTAGTTACTTGTAAATAAGAGTAAACCACTTTAGGGTGGACCAGAAAAAACACATGAGGATTTTTTAATAATACATTTTTGCAATTTATTTTGATTGTGACAAAAATGTGACATTTTTGTTCAAGGAATAAAAAAATGAACACCTCTTAAACATCTTAAAATATATATTTTTGAAAAATATTATATGAATTTTGAAAAACTCATGTCTAATAGGACTAAATTAAATTTTTTTCATAAATTTCCTTCAAAAAATCAATATACTTCCATGCCATCTTGAAAATGGTTTGAAAACTCTTATTTTGAATTACTAAAAAAATGCAAAGAAAATTTTGATATTTGAATACAATGCATGGGTAGTTGTAAAGTACAATGTGGGCATTAAAATCTTATAACATAGTTTTTTCTACACCTATACAAGTTTAAATGTATGGTGCATGCATTTTTTATAATAACTAGTGGGTGCCAGTGACCTTTGGCCACTGTGAAGTCCCCCGGTTTCTTTAAACTTGGTTCATGTTTTAGTTTTTCTTATAAACTTTTAACTTTTAACTTTTTTATTTTTATGTGTTTTCTATTTTTATTATTATTTTGTATAATAAAAATAAAGTGTTTCTTTTTCACTTTTTTTTATTTTAAAATTTGGATGCAAGTTTGAAGTTTGGAGAAAGAAGACACACCTCATTCTTTTGCCTCAAAAAATCAAACTGCCCCTGATTTCTTCCATCCCCTTAATCGGGACGGACATTAGCTAAAAGAAAAAAACTTCCCCAAAATCTGTCCCGTCATCCAGCTGGACGGACATTTCATCCATCCCCTTAATCGGGACGGATAGTAGCTAAAAAAAAAAAAGCTTCCCCAAAATCCGTCCCGTCATCAAACCGGACGGACATTTCATCCATCCCCTTAATTGGGACGGATAGTAACTAAAAAAAAAAAAGCTTCCCCAAAATCCGTCCCGTCATCAAACCGGACGGACATTTCATCCATCCCCTTAATTGGGACGGACAGTAGCTAAAAGAAAAAAAGCTTCCCCAAAATCCGTCCCGTCATCAAGCCGGACGGACATTTCATCCATCCCCTTAATTGGGACGGACAGTAGCTAAAAGAAAAAAAAGGTAGTCTTGGTCAATACAAAAAAAAAAAAACAATTGATTCTGGGCTGTCCAAGGCCTAAATATTTTTTTTCTGGTCTTCCCCTAAATCTTTTGCCTCAAAAAATCAGACTGCCCCCGATTTCTTTTCTCTTTGGAGTCAGTTACATCTGGGGAAGTTACATTTGGGGAAGCTCCATAGGGAACGGGCAGTGACTGGAAGAATCTTCCAGGCACTGACCACACAGACAGACACCACCACTGTTGCTTTTATATATATAAGATTATCTTAAAGGGGTTCAATGTAATGATTTTAACTACATTTGCTTTTGGAAAAAAAAACCTAATAAAAAAAATATAAAAATTTCAAATGGGGGATTTTTTTATTATTACTTGAAATGTAACAACCTAGAAGAAATGCTTTTATCGATTCACAGTTTCTAAAATTTGTAATGATGTATTAAATTCTCTCTATATCATAAGTTTAAAACTCATCTACATCCTTGGTTTTTATGTTCAAACTAAATGAAACATCTAATAATTTGGAGAATTCTATATCTTGAGCCCATTTGGGTGAAAGCACATTACGATGATCCCCTTTGGGGCACTTTTCCATCAAATATTAAAAGTATATTTTGTATGAATTCCACAAAATGTAGTCCATTTAAATTTTCAATTTAAATTTTAGTGTTTTGGCTTTTAAAATTTTCTTTTCATAAAACTAATGTAATCTAATTTTTTTGAAAAAATAAAAATATATAATAATGTAAAGAAAAGGAACCATGGGAATATTTCTATGTACATAGTATAACAAAACTTTTTTTGTCATTTCAAACTACATTAGTATTTAATTTCATCAATAATAATTTTTTTTTAAATTTTAAAAATAGGCCCACCTCAAAACACTTATCACATTCCATTTGCAAGTGATTATTTGGAAATTTTCAATTTATGACATATGTACAATCAAGACTTTAAAAAAAAGCCATTTATGACATGAAAATTATCAAAATTTTCAAATGGTTCAGAAATTTGGTTTAAATCATGCGGAATGACATGTGAAATAACTATTACAAATGTCATGAAAGTTAAGAATCATTTCAATCATTTTTGGAATATATTTGCATTTTTTAATACATCATGACATGTATTTTTTTCATGCAAGCATACTCCAAGCCACCATAATATAAAAAGAAAATGATGTTTTTCTATTTTTTCTTGGGGTTATGCTTTACCATAATATGTAAAAACATTGTGAAATTCTTTTGTAGTTTTGATGTGGTTTAGGTTAAAAAGTGACCACCCAAAAAAACAGTATAATGTGACATCCCAAAGGGGGGTCACCATAGTACATTTTCACCCATTTCTAACCAAAGGAATCTATCCATCTAGGTCACCCTTCTTTCTTGTAACACCAATATGCAATTTGACTTGTCTTAATTGATCTCCAACCTACTTATGAAGAGGAATAGTTGTAGTAAATTAATCACATTACATGCATACATTTTCATACTCTTGCTTGATTGATATTGTAATGTCATCAAGATATTATGTTAGAATTTGTTGTCTTGCTCCCTCAAAGAAGAGAAATTCCTTTGATGTCATTAGATCCCTTTATTGTTTTGACCATATAATTTAGGACCTATCCAATATGAATTAAGAAATAGGGGGTTAGTGGGGAACCCTATTAAAGCCCCTTTTAAATTAAAAGTTTTTTGAAATGTTTCCATTGACATAAATAACATGTTTTGCATCTTTGAACAACAACCTTATAATTATGATGAAATCCATAGCCATGCTCATCTTCTTTAATGTTTCAAATAAAAATTCCCATCCCACCTTGTCATACACTTTTGGTGAAATCCAACTTGAGAAAGATTAAAGGCTAATTTGAATGTTTAGCCCAATCTAAAGTCTCATGAGGGCACAAGCATGTTAAAGTAGGTGCCAATTGGTGATCCTTATTTGAAAAATAAATTTAATTGGAAAGTAGATTTTGCATTTTTGAATTTTAGGCCTTTTACCAATGCTATAATTTTTTTGGATTACTTCCCATATTAAATAAACCATATACTATGATCATCTCCAATTTACATTCTTATTTGAGATATTTTATGCAAGTTTATATTTTATATTTTTTGCAAATCAAACTACTCAAATGATACATGTTATAAATGTTCAAACCATCATGCATATAGATACAAATTTTTTAGAACTTGAATATTTCAATAATGATAATGTCCTTCAAAAGTAGTTTTTTGCTACATAGGTTTAAAGTTCTAAAAACCTACTTTTTTATATGAATTTTGTTGTTGTAAGTAAAACATGCTTTAAACATTCTCTATGGGAATCGTAGGAATGAATTTTGAAAATGAAAGGTCATGATGAATTACTTTATGTTTATTTTGTGAAAAATGGAATAGTAGCACCAAATCAAGAAAAGTTAGTGAAAGTAGGTTGACAAAAAGTAAACACAACGTTTTAAGCTTTTAAAAACTTTTTCATGACATTCTATATATGGGAAAAACATTCACTACTAGAAATCTTATCATTTACAACTAGTCCCTATGCGATTATGTGCAACCAAATGTCACCTATGATTATAAATGGTTGCCTGAGCAACTACTTTTCAAATTTGGATGAAGTTTAGTCTTCTTTTCAACTAGATTACAATTATGACCTATTCCATCCTTAAATTGTGTTATTTTTATAATGTCTTTGTATTTTCTACAAAATTGTATATACATTTAGTTGCAAATGTAACCAAGATAGTCACATGTTGGTTGTATAAAGTATTTAGGTTATTTAACTAACAAGGACGTACCTAAATATATTTATACCTACCTACCTAGTTATTAAGTACCTATCTACCTACCTATAAGCCCAAACCACATTGTACTTAGCTTAGGTTTAGTGACATGTGGCATTGTTTATGTCTACATATAGGCCTAGACATGGCATGTGGAACATAGGTTAGGTTAGGCTTGGGCCATGCCACGTGGCATTTATGTTAGGCTTAAGCCATGCCACATAACATTTATGTTACATTTAGGCCATGCCATGTGGCACCTAACTTAAGTTATGACATGCCACCTGCCACATATATATGCTTGGCCATGCCATGTAGCATCTAAGCAAGGCATAGGACATGCCACATATGTTAGGCCTA
>Ga0209208_10000194_pt1 | contig 71170 bp, 51 predicted proteins | sample S1TSphfallax_3_FD_187694 | JGI IMG/M metagenome (GOLD analysis project Ga0209208, IMG submission 187694) | Host-associated microbial communities from peat moss isolated from Minnesota, USA - S1T2_Fd - Sphagnum fallax MG (SPAdes) (version 2) | ecosystem: Host-associated > Plants > Peat moss >... | reverse complement strand
ATCTCAATTTGGAATAGATGGGTTGCTGCATCCAGTTGCTTTCTATTCACGGAAGCTAACCAGTGCCGAAATCAACTACCAGGTCTACGATAAGGAACTCTTGGCAATCATCACGGCATTCGAGCAGTGGAGACCATATCTTGCTGGAGCTCAACATCGAGTACAAGTTCTGACAGATCACAAGAATCTCCTTTATTTCACAACTACTCGGACCTTGAATCGTCGCCAAGCATGCTAGTCTATCTTCCTAGCTGATTTCGACTTTGAGATTCAGTATCAACCCGGCACCCAGCAAGGGAAAACTGACGCGCTATCTCGTCGTTCAGAATATGAACTTCGAGCGGGGGATGAGGCCTACGGCCAGCAGAACCAAACTTTACTCAACCCCAAGAAATTTTGAGTTGCAGCAACAATCAACACCCTCCCAGACTCATACCTTGTCAGGGACATTAAGATGGCAACTGAGGAAGACACCTGGGCTACCAACATCAAGAAGGAATTCCAGGAACGACCAAGGAACCCAAATCATGATGATATGGATCAGTTTGAGCAACAAGATGGACTTCTCCTTCGAAATAACCTAATTTATGTACCCGAAGGACCTATACGCCTAAATATCCTGAAAGAATGCCAAGACAACACCCTAGCGGGTCACTTTGAAATGGCACGGACTCACGAACTAGTGTCAAGGAATTATTGGTGGCCCAAAATGAACAAGCTGCTACGGGAGTATGTCAAGTCTTGTGATACATGTGCTCGATCCAAGGCTCCCAGGCATCGCCCCTTTGGACTCCTACAGCCCCTGCCGATTCCTAGCCGTCCTTGGGGATCTATTGCAATGGACTTCATCACGAACCTCCCTATTGTCAGAGCCAAGAATTCAATACTGGTTGTGGTCGATCGACTCACCAAAATGGCCCATTTCACCCCTTATTCCAAGTCAATCACGGCAGAAGAGACAGCTCAGTTAATTCTGGACGGGATCGTCCGGCTGCATGGACTCCCCGAAGAAATTGTGTCCGACAGAGGCCCTCAGTTTGCATCCAAGTTCTGGCGTCGCTTATTCGAGCTTCTTGGAGTTGACATTCGGCTATCTTCAGCTTTCCACCCTGAGACAAATGGACAAACCGAACGGACAAACCAGACACTTGAGCAATACCTTCGCTGCACTGTGAACTACCAACAGGACGACTGGCTGGACCTACTATCTCAAGCAGAGTTTGCTTATAACAACACAACGCATGCATCGACTGGGATCAGTCCAATATTTGCCAATTACGGTTTTCATCCTAGGTTCAGCCTTGAAATTCCTGGGGACTCCGTAAACCCCTCGGCTGAAGAAAGGGCCACGAGGCTTGGACAGGTTCAACAGAACCTTATGGCAAAACTCAAGCTAACACAAGAGTGGCAAAAGAAGCAAGCAGACCGCCGACGCAAGGACCATCCAAACTTCAAGGTTGGAGACAAGGTCTGGCTTCTCAGAAAAAACATTACTACCACTCGCCCATGTGCCAAGTTGGATTACAAACGCCTCGGACCTTTCAAAATCGCCAAATTGGTTGGTTTAGTGGCTTGCCAATTGGAGCTTCCACCCTAGTTCAAAATCCACAATGTTTTCCATGTCTCCTTGCTTGAGCCCTATCATGAAAACCCAATCCCATAACGTCATCGAGAACCCCCAGTCCCAGTCGAAATTGAAGGCCAAGAAGAGTTTGAAGTTCAGGAGGTCTTGGACTCCAAGAAGATTCATGGAAAGCTCCTGTACCTTGTCTTTTGGCGAGGTTATCCTCCTTCTGAAGCTACTTGGGAGCCTGCTGGAAACCTAGTTCATGCCCAAGACTTAGTTAATTGGTTTCACCGACGGTATCCTAATAAACCGGCTCCATTTGGAAGATGTTGCTTGAGGAGAGGATAATGTCATGGCCTAGGATATTTTGGGATACTTTAGGCAATATCATGGCCTAGGATATTTTGGGGATACTTTTTGCAATATCATGGCCTAAGATATTTTGGGATATTTTAGGCAATATCATGGCCTAGGATATTTTGGGATACTTTTGGCAATATCATGGCCTAGGATATTTTGGGATACTTTTGGCAATATCATGGCCTAGGATATTTTGGGACTAGTATGGTTCAGGGTTATAAAAGGAGATAGTCTGGGGAACAACTCTTCAGCAGATCAACACCAGTTGATGGATCAATAAAACTTGTCTTGTCTTGTAATTCTCCACTTGTTTGTAGCCAGTCCATAACAACTACTAGGCATTAACAAACACATTGTCAACAACAACAATTTTATATTTATAAACATTTAGCATAACAAAGTGCTTTTCAAATACATGCCAAGTCATTGCAATTGTGCCATGTTATTTATCATACACAGGCAAGCCTTTCCAAGTGCATGTGGAATTGTTTCCATCTTCTTCTTGTTCATTATGACAAACAACACATTGCATCTTTTTAGTCTTAATTAAATTTACAAAAATAAGATAATCATTCAATTTTTTTAAAACCCACATATTTGTAGTTTTATTGAATGATGCAAAAACTTTTAGTCACATTCCAACATTTGAACAAGTTGCTATTGTTGCAAAGCAACTTTTGTTTGCAAAAGTTCAATAGATTTGACCACCTCTCTAATCTTTGTGTCATTGGGCAAGCTCCTTCCACCTAGACCATCCACACTTTCAACCCCAAAATCTCCAAGATGCTCACAAGTGGTTACAGATGTAGGTGACCTTATGATTCAACTACCCTCAAATTGTCATCATGCCAATGATCCACCATTCTACCCAAAAACCACATAAACCACCAAATTCCAAGACTTGGAACTTAAACCACAACATGGGTGTGTAGAAAACTTAGGTGCAATTGAAAACCTTTAAGGCATAATAGTTAGGTTGAAGCACCAAAAACGCTATGCATCAAAAATATTAAATGCATTAGCAAACACAAGACATTGAAATACATCGAAAGCAAAACAAAAGATCCCAAGATTGAAACACAAATACAAGAAAATCAAAGAAACAGGTATAAAAATTGAAACACAAGTATATCCAAACATCTAAACACAAAAAACACAACATAAAGAATAAAGATGAAGTTCTATACCAAAACACAAAAAACACAAAATAGAAAGGAGGATTGAAATGCTTACCATTTTTTGAACAAACCTCAAATCTATTTATTGTTAGTTTCCATCAATGCATAATGGACAACAATGACAATGATTCCTTGCCATTGAATCATCCTTTCATGCTAACATCCCATCATGAAGACACAAGCACTTTTGGCATGACTAAAATGAAAATCAACACTTGATAGCAATGGCGGGGTTGAATATTATTTTTGCTAAACCCTAAAGTTCTAGCACCCTACTTTTAACACCATGTGCATACCAGTGTTGGGCAGATATCATCTTTTTGTGATATCCACCAGATAAGCATATCCAATCAAGATTATTCATACAAATTGAATATTAGAAAAAAAATTCAATTTAAATATCTAGGACAGAAATCATATTTTCAAAAACTTTTATTCAACCAAAATATCAATCTACCGAATATTTGTTGTTATTCATTAGTTGGATATTAGTTCCGGATATCAATTCAACTTGGATTTTAAACAAGTTTACAAAAGGTTTGAAACAAAATCCTAAAATCTTAAGTGTGTGCATGCAAACATTTACAAAAAAATGAGCACTCTTTTTTCACTCCTCTCATATCCAAAAATGACTATGATAAGCCAAAAGTAAAAAATGTATAATGATCCTCTACAATGTGAAGGATGAAAAACTCAAAAAACTAGAGTCTTGCAATTTGCAAAAATATTAAGTAAAAAAAAACTAAAAATAGTTTAAAAGAACTTGACAAAAAAAAAGAAAAAACACCAGAAATTTCAAATTCAAAAAGAAGAAGAAAGTTATTAAAAAGAAAATAAAATGAAACAAAGTTGTAACAAAAAAGAAAAAAACAGAAAAATTAAAATTAAAAAAAGACAAAAAGTAAGAAAAAAATAGAGAGCAAAAAAAAGAGGAAATTAAACTTAGAGTAATGAAAAAGAACCATATTTGAAAAAGAATGAGGTTTGTCTTCTTTCTCTAAACTTCAAACCTACATCCAATCAAACAAAAATACAAAAGTTAAAAAGAAACACTTTATTTTTATTATATTAAATATTTTAAAACCATAAAAGAATTGAAAAAGAAGATAGAAAGAAATAGAAAACAGAAAACATATAAAAATAGAAAAAATTAAAATTAAAATTTTTTTAAAAAAGGAAAAAACAAAAACATCAAACAAACATCAGCGGAAAAAAGTATTAAAAAAAATTTACAAAGAAGGAATCGAAACAAATGAACAAGGAAATGGAAATGCTATAAAATAACTTTAAAAGAAAAAGGAAAAAAACAGATTACAAGAATAAGAAACAAAACAAAGAGCAAAAAAACCTCATAGTAATGAAAAAAAACCATACTTGAAAAAGAATGAGGTTTCTCTTCTTTTTCCAAACTTCAAACATGCATCCAAACAAACAAAAATACAAAAGTTCAAAAGAAACACTTTATTTCTATTATACTAAATATTTTAAAATCCACAAAATTTTGAAAAAGAAAAAAGAATAAAACAGAAAACAGAAAACACATAAAAATAGAAAGAAACTAAAACATGAAACAAACATAAATGAGAAAAAGTAAAATTATAAAATTATAAAAAAGGAATGAAAACAAATGAAACAAACAAAGGGATATATAGTAAAACACAATTTTTTTAAACAAAAAGAAAATTAAAAAGCAGAAACAAAATAGAGAGCAAACAAAAGAGATTTTTTTATAATAGTAATGAAAAGAAAACATACCTAAAGAAGAATGTGATTAGTGTTGTTTCTTCAAACTTTAAACCTACATCCAAACAAACAAAAATATAAAAATAAACAATAGAATCATTTTATTTCAAGAAACAGAAAAATAAAAATAGAAAAGAGGAAACAAAAGAGAAAAAAAAAACTTAGTTTAAATGTTGTAACAACTTGCAAAAGGACAAAGAAAGGGTAAGTAGAGCGTGAGAGTACAAAAACAAACAGAAAAATGAAGAAGGCAAAAGAAATGAAAGGCCAAAACAAAATTAAAATGAGAGTGAAAAATGATTAGAAAAGCCAATTGCAACCATTTTATTCTCTCCCAATAAAGATGTTAGATTGTGAAGGCTACCAACTACAACCTTTCTTTTAACTAACTTAATTACTAACCTTATTTAATTACTAACTTGATATCCTAATCCAAGCTTGGATTTGATAATCAGCTCAAATATCAAAATCCTTATATCTAACATAAACCTCGAATATTAAAGAACAAGATATCACATAAGTGATATCCGACAAACCGAATATCACCCAAGATGATATCCGTCGAATATCATGGGTGATATCTAGCCTGACATCCAGGCCTGATATCCGAATATTCCAGACATCTGCCCATCACTGGTGTATACCTACCTCATACCAGCCAAAAAACAGTCTTCAAACCAATACCTATCAATCACATTCTCAACCCTAAGACCCATCTTCGACTATGGTACCATAGTCTTAGACCCACTTTAGATGGGGATCTAGGGTCCAAATTCCTAGGAACAATTTTGGACTCATTTGAAGCAAATTGAATCTTTGAGTTGGACCTTGCCTTGGACCCTAGTTTGCATCTTGGTTCTCCAAATCATGAGCTCTCCTTATGAGCTCTTTTTTTGGGTCCGAACCAAATGATATTCCCTATAAAATGGTGCCATGTATAGGTTTAGCCTTGATTTGCCACTTTTTGGTGCTAAAGGCCATGGGTCCAATTTATGGGTCTCAGCTAATAGGATTGGTCTATTTCATTGGACCCTGGAGCTTGGACCCTCATCTAAAGTAGCCCTTAAAAGCTTTACGCAGTTCCATGATCCATCTGAGTGGAATCTCAGTTCTCTAGGGAGTAGTTCGGATCAAAGTCCTGTACTAAAACCTTGTTTCCACTTAGCACTTCCTACATTAACTGTCCTCAGCTCTCCCTTACTAGTCTGTAGTTGCTGTTCACTATTAACACTGCAGCCTTGGCTTCTGACACACAACTGCCTTTTGAAATGCAATTGTCTTGGCTCCGCAGGCATTTTGTGCTCTAGAATGGGGGCAGATAAGCGAACCTATAAAGGATAGAAGATAGAACCCATATTGGAATTCTTGAGTTCTATTAAACGACAAATATCCATAGGGTACAAAACATGAAAAGACCAAAAAAAAAACAATGATTTTTAAACTTGGCAACAAACAACTCATGAAAGAAAAAACAATGAATTTTTACCCTAGCACAAACAACTGAGGCTCTCTTCACTGTAGATATAGTTGTGGACAAATACTTAAGGCAAACAAAAAAATGTCCAGGGACAAAAATGCTACAAAATCTTCCCCCCAAGATTCAGAAGCATCTAGCTAAGATCCTCAACTACTCTAGATGTTGTTAGGTTGACATGCTGATTCCACTAGCTCAGTTGCCTGTTCTGTACTAGTAGAATCCAGCAAGCACCTGTTCATGTTCAAAGCCCGGACCACAGAAGCCAGTTAAAATTACAAGGGCAAACTTACTGGCAAGACAAATTATGGAACACCCCAGACTTGGGGCCTGGACTTGTATAAGTTGAGTGATAATTTCCTGTTTAGTTTAATTTCCCGTTGAGCATAATTTCCCGTTGAGGAGGCAAGAATTTGTCTTGTTTTATAGTCTGGTGGTATGTTTTATCATTGGGCATTATGGTGCTTCATTGCAAAGGCATTGATGTTTCATCAGGTACTCCACAAAGACAGCGACATGAAATGTTTTACCATCAAGAGGGCTTTACACCACGCATGCAGCTGGGGCATTCCCAAAATAATGGGCCCTCAGCCTCCAGCCTCAGGGGCCCATCATCTCAGGAACACACCGGCCCTCCCTCCGTGCTCTACCCTACACTTAGCACCAAGTACTTAACCAGTTCCACACTAAGCACTAACATCATAATTACAGATTCCTAAATTTCATTGACAATCTTCCCTCCCATGCACCAAAGAATCTGCCATTGCAGTACAGGAAATCTGTCTTTCACATGGGTACTGACACTTGGCACAAATTTGTGCACCAAAAATACTCACTCGGCAACTGGGCAGAGCTCAACAGCTTTTCTGTTCAATCGCTTAGTTTGGGGGCAGACTCCAGAGGCCTGATGACAAATGCTCTTTTTCGTTTACAGCAAAAGAAAAAGGGTAGCTAGTAGTTACATGGCAAATCCCCGCAGACCCACTGCACAGTACAGTATTGCACGGTACATCAAGTACCAGCAGCAAAACAATTGCTACCATTTTGTTCGTATGCCAGCAAGGAACTGCTAATAAAACGTGTAACATGATGCTCAAGCCATGCTTACAAAAGTTTCTGTCATTCAGAAGAGTACATGGATATCGTAGCAACTCTTTGCTCCTGGTACTTGATGTGAATAACCGTAGGCTTGTCCTCTTTTGAGAACTATGAGAGCTTCAGCCTTTGGTTGCATAGGTATTTCTTTTGAAAATGTCATTCCCAAATTTCGAAATGTGCATAAATGTACTCTGGAAGTGGCCCGTTGTGCTGGGTTAGCCAACCTTGATAAGTCGGGTAGGGCCAGATAGATGACACACCCAACATACTGACGGATAGCTATGAGCCCCTTTCATTCTGTCAACATCTTGGGTGAATGCTTATGACATGTCTATGGGAACTATATGGCAAAACATGGGACAATCAAGGGAATCTGAAAACAAAGCATGCGAACCTTTTTTTGTAATACATAATCTTCGAGCTTGGAAGATTATATAGCAATCTTTTACCCTGCAAGATTAAGGAGCATAATCTTGTTGTCCAAATGATTATGAACTGTTATTCACGTGGCACGTTGTAGCCTGAAGAACAACACTACTACCTAGACTACTAGGCCTTGTTAAAGTCATCTATTGATAAAACCTTGGCAAACACTAGTAAACAAAACACCCAGCAAAAGAAGAAACAAAGAGAGCGGACCCAAGTCTGAGCTTGAAGGACAAATCCCAAAGTGATCACAAAGGGGCAAAGGAACAAACCATGTTCTAGAGTCCCCCACCACCAGTTGCACAAAGCATATTAAAAAGTGAAAGGATGGGAAATCTGAAAGAGCACTAAGCTTGTAAGAGTCCTCACTTGTAATGACAACATGCAGCAAAATAGAAACGGCCTGAGCTCTCTACAAAGCTACCAACACCTTTGCTTAAAGAAAGCATGCAAAACAACTAAAGGAAGGCCATGCCCTTTGTTGACCACACCATGTTAGCACATGAAACATGATTCAAAAGAATACATGAACATGTTAGCATAAATGTTCCATGTTATGATAATGTTATGATTTGTTACATATAATCATTGTAACAATTTGCCCATTTACATTTATTGTTGAATGTGTTGTTATATAAATAACATCATGTTTATGTAAAGGCAATGAGTTGGTATTGAAAGAATAAATGAATACATGTGGGTTGTGAAATGCATGTGGTATGGGGATGAGTATATATATATCATTGTGCAATTGTTTGCACTTGGTGGATTTTAATGGCAACACTTGGATTAATTTGGAGAAATTCATTGGTAAAGGTTGAAGAAGGTAAAAAAAATAAATAAAAATTTAACACAAGAAAATGTTGTAAATGTCAAACCATGTTTATAAACACCAATAGGATTAAAAGCCAAGTAATCAAATGTCAATCCTCACACGATGTATGGCACATATTGCTATTTATTGAACAAGAAATTGTGTCCTTGTTATAATATGGGAAAAAATTGAACCAATTTGGATATCTTGGGATACATGTTATATTGATGTCCATGTGTAGGATGTATGTCAAGTTCATACAAGTATTCACTTTGCCCTTCAGATTTGACCATATTTTTTGTGAATTAAATAATTTAGTTGAACTTTGGAATATTACACCAATTACTAGACTATCATGTATTGCATAATTATTAACAAAAAGTTCAACCAATATGGTTTTTCAAATTTCTCAATCCAATGGTGAATTTTGCATCATTTTGTGATTGAAATGATTGAGGACACATATCATGATGTCTATTTTATGCACATAATATGCATACATAATATACATCCCCATCACTTCAAAGGAAAGTTGATTCATTATGTTTAAGCCTTCATTCACATAAAATAAATATGAACATTTTGGACTGTTGGTAATGTATGGAGACATTGATTGTTCATGGTATCCATGTCAATTTGGGACTATGTTCAATTTGTTCATCACTTTGGCACATGACTTGATTCAATAACATTTGTTTTTTCCATCCAAAAGTTTGATGTTAAACTATCAATGTCATTTGTATTGGTTTTGAGAATTTTTGCATCATGAACTAATTGAACTTGATAAAATCTCCAATAACAATATTTTTTAGCCAAATTGTCTAATCATTCTAAACTCATTGATGGTAAATTTTTGAAATTAAAAGGGATGGAAAGACTTGAATGAATTATGGTTCAATCAATGTTAAATGTTGTTTTACTATATATGCCATGAATATATATATATATATATATATAAAGATATAATTGAAAAGGATATTTGTTGTAAAAATGTAATATATCTTGAATCAAAAGCATTAATTTATGAAATATTTACTTGTTCCAACACCATTAGTAAGGAATAAATGAATTGATTCATTTACGTTTTCTTTTTTCCTATACATGACATTATATAAAATATTGTTCATTATTCATTTAGACTTTTTTATTAAACATAATTTGACTTTTTACATCAATAAAATTCAATCAAGGAATAGTCAAAACATCTATGCATGGTCTACCAACATACATAATTGTGCAATTCAACTTCAATACAATTAGAAACTATTTTTTATGAAGACCCAATATTTGTATTATAAAATTTATCCCTCCATATGTTTGTGTTATTTCTTGTTGCCAATTCATGAGCCCAGTATGGTTCTATGCTTGTCCAATTCATTATATGTGCATTGTTATGATTGAAATCATGAATTTTTTTCTCTCATTAAATTGATTTTTATTTCACATGTGTATTAATGCATCTATGCCACATGAAATGGTCACCTTTGAAGGTATGTTCATTATCAAAGAAAGGGACATAATTTTTGGGTAATGATGTTCATTATAATTCAAATATAACAAATTATATGAAAAAAACGTATTTTCTATTAACATTTGTTGCATGTCATAATTTGCAATTCTATCCATCATATTATTATAAAATCAGCCATTTCTACCATATTAGGAAATTTAATCAAAAGACAGATAATATTTTTAGAGTCCAAGGGAAGCCCTTTCAATGACATGAAATTTTAATGCGAATGCATGTCCATGCAATGGGGATGTGTTGATGAATTTGAATGTTTTAAATGAATGATATGATAAAATAAACAACATAATATGCAATTAGTTGTGTTGACATTTGTTAAGAATTTAAAATATTTCCCATCTTTCAAATGCAAGTATTGTTTCAATTTTTTTTCATTACAATGATGGTTTTTAATTATTTTATCATTTTTTAATCTATTTTTGTTAAATAGTAACTCTAAGTTGTTGAATAAGGGTGAAGGATAAACTAAAAGCATCTCTAGCCATGCCCCATCGCTATCCAACATAAAAATAAGTGTCCCCCACACCCACTTTACTATGACATCATTTAAATATTAGTTTTTGGGCCAATCATTGTGATAATCAATTAATGGCATTCATTTGTTCATACCACCTCTATACAAGAGAGTAAACTTCAATGCAAAAGTTTAGCACTAGGGTCAATGTTAACAATATTGTATGACATAGTCCATTGTTGGAGGTGCTCTAAACATCTATATTTAAGCTTGCTAAAGCTCCCCACATGATCACCAAATGAATTTGTGTCTACATTGTATTTACAAGATTTTCATAAAAAACTTGTTGGTTTATTCAATTTCATTCTTACTACATTGATATATTGTAACAAAAAAGGAAGGTAATTCAATTTGAAATCCCATTCCCATAATATTGTTGGTTCTCATTGCATCACAACCGTGAATAAAATTATTTATCACAATGCCATTGTTTATTTAAATTCAACATAAAATCAAGTTCCTACATCCACCTCTCTATTTTCTTCATGTTTCATGTGAATTTATTAAAAATGTGGATAAATGCATGGCAAGGTGGACCATGTTTAACATCGTAAAGTCTTGTTTTTTACAATGGTGTACAATGCAATTGTTACATGTTATTGTATGTGTCAATAGGCAGTCACTTTTAGGTTATAGACTTAAAATATGTACATGTGTTAATTGATTGTTATGCAAAATGATTAAAATAACAAAAGGAATGGACTTTTAAGTTAAAATTACAAGATGTCCACAAGCATAATTAAAGCTATTGAACTTTTATTAGGGTGAATTGTTGAATCTTAAAAGTCTTGTTAAAGTCTTGGTTTTAATTAAACAATATAATGAAAAATAATAATAATGAAAGGGTTTTACATCAAATCATATGAAAATTTTGAGTTATGGCTTTTATTTTGGGGTTTAAATTAGTTGTTTTTCAAAAGTCCAAAACATATTGACAATAAAAAAAAAATTCACCATGAGAACAATTAACATTCACCATGACAATAGATAAACCTGGTGGCCACCAAAATTTAAGAACTAAAAGACCATAAAAAGAGGGGTGCAAAACTAAAACATTGCATAACATCATTAAATAAACAATTTGGTGGCAAAATTTTAAAAACATAATTTGAAATATCTACTAAATTTTATATCATTGAATTGTGCAAAATGTCAACAAAAGAATTTACAATACCTAAAGTTATTATATCTCATAAATTGTTGGTGGACCATTTAACAGAAAAGCTTGCAAGGCATTGAACAATTGAAAATAATTATTTGTTAAAAAATAAAATCATTCGGTGGCCACCAATGGGATAATAGTCCTAATTGGAAACATACTAAAACATATAGATTCAACATGTAACCTTGAGTAGGAAAAATTTGTTTATTATGAAATATGAAATTTGAATTCCACCCACATGAACCAACAACCAAAGTAAACCTCAAGTGCACGAAAAATAATGATTATCAATTTACTGATTTCATAAAAATACATTGAGTATCAATAATTATTTCACCATCCATATAGGAATTTGGAATATGAGCTACTAAATTTGAAATTCCATTTTACAAACAACCAAAAATCGAGGAATTGTCTAACCTTTTAACCAAAAGTCAAATATGCAACTACATCCTTCACCTTTTTAAAAAGAGAATTCGGTCAACAAAATGATTTTCTACCAATTAGAACTGTAAATGCCTTCACACGGTCTACAAACAAATATTAGAATCAATTGCAAACATAAATGAATAATTGAAATTTCCCCAAAATTACAAACATCAGACAAAATATAAAATAAAAACAAATAACTAAATGAATGTGAAATGAAAGACATGGAAAACATAATTGAAACAAGGACATGTTTAGGGTTTACTTAAGATGTCACATAAAGGAAGTTATGATATTGCCAGATCCATGTTCGAACTTCTTTCAAATTTCTTGAACCAAGAATAAAATAGATATTGAAAACTACACAACGACCTTGAAAATTGCATAATGACTGCAAAATGGGTGTAAACCGTCTTTGCAAAGGGCAAACCTTGCAATGCTGGCCATAACCAAGATGCAAGGTCTAACCATTGCACCTTGCTTTTGGATAATTCATGTCCTTTGAATGGCTAAAGGAAAAGTTTGCTCCATTTTGGATTTCGAAGGGCCTTGTTAGGCTCATCATCAATGAACAATGTTTGATTCTTATCCCCATAAGGCAGACCTCTGCAAGCAAGGTGAACTCAATTCAAGTCCTTCAAATAATAATAAACCAAATGTGTGAACTAACATGTTGTTGTAGTGCATTGCGCACATCCCCAAACACACACAAATTGATCAATGAAAGTTTTGGGCATCAACAAAGGTAGAATTTCTAAAACATCTTTAAACAACATACAGGACCAAATAACAATGTAAAAATGTTCAAATGTTGAAAAAAAGAAATCCCATACTCTAACACAAATTTCCAACTTATAACAAAATCACCAAATCAGGAGGGCACCAAACAAGTTGATCACCAAATTTAGAGGCCACCAAATAGGTCAATTTTGTGGGCACCACATAGGTCAATCTGGTGGCCACCAAGTAGGACAATCTTGTGGCTACTAGATTGTTGTATGTGGTGGCCATTAAATAGATCGTTTCATCTAGTGGCCACCAAAAAGATATTTGGTGGCCACCAGATCCACTTATCTAGTAGTGACCATATCATCTTATGTGGTGGCCACCACATCAATTTATTTGGTGCCACCAAATTGTTGTATCTAACGCCCAGTAGATTGACCTAAATGTTAACCATTATGGAAACATATATGTTGGCCATCAAATGTACAATATCTAGCAACCAAAACACAAAAAAAAGGATGTAAAACTATCTAGTGGCCATCGGAGGCAATTTACGCTTTAGAATAAAAGTGAAAGAAAAATATCCTATGTAAATGTATTCATAATTTTAAAAAATTGTAAAATGCCTAATGAGGAGAACCATTAATCGTAATTTAATCTAGTTTTCTTTGGGCTCAAATCCTTGAAAGAAACTTGTTTGTTCATCTCCATACCAGTATCATCATCATTGAAATCCTTGACATTATCTTCCTTAGCAATAGTGGTTATCTGCGATGGTTTTGTAAAGGAAATCTCAAGTCATGTTAATATGTCACAAGAGGGGTGTTCATCATCTATCAATCTCCTCTCTCCAACCACACACAATTGAAAACTTTTCGGGATCGACAAATGACCACTACTCATTCTCATGCTTACCTTTATGATAACAACACCACGAAGAGCTTTCTTCCTATTTTTTTTCTTTCTTGTAGGAATGGATATTTCCTCTTCATGTAGTTTTTCTTTTACACTTGACACTTGTTGTTCGACATCTATAGGTGGGGACAGAGGACAAATTGTAAGGGGCACTGGATTTGTATTATACAAAACCAATATACTAATCATTACAATTTCCTCAGCCTTGTCTAGCAAGTCCATTAGAACGAGCTCATGAACTTAAACCTTTTTCTCTTGCAAATTGCATCGATACTGGTTCAAACTTTTAAATGGACAACAAACCTTGAAACATGGATATAAATTTGGGATTTGCAAAAACATATTAGGCATCAATTTGTTAATATTCCACCACCAAAGATATTAAGACATGCCATTCCACCATGCACAAGTGGCTACAAAATGAATCAAACGACGTCAAAGTTCAGTTCAAGCTTATACACGTCTATTCATCTGGAAATGAACCGTCACAGGTGGGGACCCACTCTGGAAGATGCCTTGATGCCAAAATGTCAGCCTGTGCAATCTTTCCTTCTTGTGAAGGAAATAGGTTAACATATACCAAAAGTGGCAAGTTCATCCACGAGCCTGATGACCTCGATAAAGGAACTTCCTGTTTAGAAGTTTAGTAAAATGTGTATTCCATAGAGATGTCATCCATGAAATCCTCTTCTTGAAATGTGACAACCAAATTGTTAAAAGATTTTTGGTCGCAAATACAAACAATTATTTTGAAGCCAACTTTCATGGACAACAAGTTTGAGAGTACATTCTTCCAATCTATTAGAAAGTAAATGTTTAGGTCTTCACTTAAAGAATTTGTTGTTGAAAACACAATAAATGTCCTCCTTAACTAATGGTTTAGGAAATCAACATTCCTTGAAGAGTCGTCCACAATGTCCTTAAGGTTGTCAAGTTCCAATAGTGGATCCACCCTATAATGCGACTCAAGGCACATAGAGCCCATCTGTGGGTTTCTATCAATGGACCTTGAAATCCATTGCTCGAAAACCTCGTTAAATTCATTGTAGCGAGGATCTTTGGACAGATTCATACAGATCTTTCCCTTGAAGAAATCATCGCTTAGTGTTTTTTCTAGTAGCGCAAATAATACCTTGATGTACTTATGTTGTAGTTTCATTTTTTTCTACATTTCATCAATGTGAGGATGTGGACTTTGCACCATTGGTTGAAGATGTTTATGGAATACCATGATTTCATTTTGAATCACCTTCCATTTCTTGACGTTGTGGCAAAATTCCATCATTGTCAAGTGGTGTGGGGTACTTCTTGTTGTAGGCTGATCCCGTAGCAAAATTTGGTGCACCTTCAAACCATGTGTAAGCTTCACCATGTAAAACTCCTTCAACTCCATAAGGCAATCAAATGTCGACTTTCCCACAGGTTGTGTGGTCTTGAAGGCAATTTGGTGGAGCCATTCAATATTTTTCCCTACTCCCACAACAACAAAATCTCCTTCCACTCTTCATAAAACATGTTTAAAAGCAACAAGATTGACATACATTCCTTCACTGACCAAACTGTGAACACAATTGTCAAGGATGCCTTGAAGCTCTGCAAAAAACTAGTAAAACACATTAGATCATTTCAAAAACCTCAAGTAAGAATTCAACATGGATTTCGAACAAAAATGGTTTTCAAAAATCCATACCTTGTAAGCTTGAATTTTCTTTTTGTCTTGTCTTAATTTTGGGCTTGGTCGACCGAACTCAATCCAAATTTTTCTTGTGTTGAAAATTTTCCCTATATGAAACGATCGAATTCTTCAACATATTTGGATTGTTGAGGACATATGAGAGCTTGCAAAGCTTTACCGAGTCAACATTCTAGACAACTGCAATACCAAAGGCCTAGAATCATTCACATATGTTATCATTGGCATCTTCCATCATGAGTATCTTCTAAGGAAATAAATCAATGAATTAGCTTGGAGGAATTGAACGAAGTGATTGGAGTAGTTGGTGGGGAATCAACAATAAGAAACTATAGTATATAATTTACCTTCACGACCTAGATTGTATGTTGTCCACCCACTATAAAAAACATCAAACTAGAAAAAGTAGACCAGTTCCTTGATCTTGTTTCTAGAATTTTCATTGGATCGTTCGAATTAGCATGAATAGTAAAAATTAGACACAACTAATTGATGTAATGAAACAACATAATTCAATGTTTGATTTCATTCTTGTGTGTATTGCTCAATGGGCAATATACAATTCTCCCAAGAAGAAGTAGGAATCACTATTAGAAATTTTGGGTTTTGCAACTGTCGCATGTAACTAAAATTCAGTTGCATGCGACACATGCAACTGCAAATTTGTGTAGTTGCATAAGACAAATTGCATAGGACATGCATTAGCATGCGACATTACGTATGTAACATGTATATACGGTGTTAGTATACATGTTCATACATATATACCAATCCAATGTAGTTGCACCTTACGTGCAACTTTCCTTGCAACTACATACAACTAATCAAAATATGACACATGTTTAAAAATTAGACAACTAGCTTACGGACACGTGTCATTATTTAATTTTTTTGTGTTTTCAAAATCAAAAATTCATTCGGATTAATCTTAATCATTAAAAATTTTGCCACTAAAATGATGACATGTGGCACACCATGGAACGTTCATTGACCATTTGACACGTGTTCAATATCTTAACACCAATTATATGGTGACACGTGGCAAATCAAGGCCCACCTATTTTTAAATTTTTAAATATTAATTAATGAAATCTAAATCATTTAATTTATGGCTAATAAAATGTTGACACGTGGTGCCTAGGTAGGTTGATAACAATTAAACCCTATTAAATAAGTAGGTTTATTTAGGTATGTAAGTAGATTGAAAAATAGCTAGGTTTAGGTTATATAAATAGGTTTAGATTAATCCAATTTTATTTTCAAGTTTGACCGTTTCATAAAGGTTATACTTTTTTCATTCACTCATCCCCAATGGCACTTGATATTTGGTTTAAACTTAACTATTGCTCCTAATTATATACTGAGCCAAATAGAATTGGAAGCCAAAGGATATGGGTTAAAACATTCCATTGCAAACCTCATGGACCAACCTAGTTGCACATTAGATGCAACTACTGTATTAAATTATAACAGCCAGGGGAGGACTCTGTTGCTTTTGGTGTCCAAAAAAAACTTGAAGCCCTCCTCTTGGCGCATCTAACACACTAAAAATCGTTGAAAACAGATTAGAAATGAGAAAGTTATGGCCCCCCAAAGTAAAGGGGGTCAAAAAAACTCAAAATTCTTTTTATTAAGGCTGGTTCTTAAACACCTAGAAAGTTCATTTTATGTTTTTTTTTTGCTATTAGAGTTCAAATTTTATTTTTAGGAATTCAGATGGCGCTCCTACAGCACTTTAAATCATTTAAAATGAATAAGAAATAAGAAAGTTATGAGCTTTGAAAGTAGGAGGGGTCCTAAGGAAAAAAACAAAAAACAAAACGTTTTATAACTTGGAAAGCTTATTTTTCTTATTTTTCTTCTTGTTAGTTTTTCATTACTCCTTTTCTTTTGCACTTCAAAGGTGATTATAGGATATTTAGTAATTATGATTACTTAATGAAAATATGATTTTGATATTATTATCTAGTTTAAATTAATAATTGCTTAGGACGTTTGTATACTTGTAGGTTAATTAGTGTAGCCTATTTACATTAATATTTTAACATAAATAATAAAATTTAAATATATAATACCTATTGATTATATAATATAATTGATTATCACTATAATTATAATAAACACTTAATTAATAATTATGATTATTTATAATAAAATTTTAATATTATCATATTAATTGATTTTGAATAATTTTTTGTTTAATCAAATGTATATTTTCTGAAAAAATATTCCAAAATCAAATAAAGTCAAACATATTTAAACCATGGTTTAGTTTAATTTAATTTAACATAATTTAGTTTTACAATAATTAGTTTAACCTAACTTAATTTAACCATTGTTAATTTTAGCCTAATTTAGTTTAGCCATAAATATTTTAGCATAATTTGATTTAACCATATTTATTTTATCTTAATTTAATTTAGTTTAATTTAGTTTAGCCACAATAAATATAGTCTAATTTAGTTTAGCCATAACTATTATTACTTAACTTAATTTAACCATAATTAATTTGGCCTAACTTTATTTAGCCATATTTATTTTAGCCTAGTTTAATTTAACATAATTTATTTTAGCCATAATTAATATAGTTTAATTTAATTTAATCTAATAAATTTAGCCATGGTTAGTTTAACTTTTTTGTTTATTTAACCTAGGTTTGTTTAAGCTAGCCTAAGTTAGCATGGGGTTAACCTTAGTACTAGAGGTACATAATATTATTATATATAGCCTATATAGATATATTAAGTATAATATTTAAGTATGTATAAATTTAGGCCATTATTTTTATGACACGTGTCCATGTTGTACACATTTAGTTGCATGTTAGTTGCACACACAACCGTATGGCCCAAAAATTATACAATACCAAATTTGTAGTTGCAAACATGACCAAGATAGTTACAAACGACAACCAATTGCATGCAAGTTGCATAGTGACTAGTTGCAAATGACAAGATTTCTAGTAGTGAATCTATCCACATGAACCTTTACCCTTTCAACAAGCTTGTTTCCAAGGGGGAAGCAATTTGAGAATTTAATCCTCATTGATTCATCGACATGCTTTACATTCTTCATGACAAGGTTATCAATTATCATCTTCTCCTTTCTTCCTCTATTATCACCTCCTTTTTTTCGCTTTTTGGGAGCTTTGATCACTAAACAACCTTCAACATCTATTTGAGGTGTTTCAGAAGTTGTCATCATTTTTTTATTTTTCTTGATGACTATCACAATCACCATCTTGTCCCACATTTGGTGTATTAGCCTTGTTGTCCTATTTGGGAACCTAGCAACCTTGAACCTTTCTTTCTCACAATTCTTCGGGTGCAAGTTGTTGTCCATCTTTGAAATTGTGTAGACAATCTGAGTTTATGATATAAAAAATGGCATTAAAAAGAAGACCATCACATGTTGTGGATCATCCTTGTAGGCCTTGAGGTTGACAACATGTGCACATTTCACATTGTCAAGGTCCTTCTAGTTTTCAAATTGGAAGCACCATTCAATATGTGGCATTTCCATCATTAGTTCAATACTCCACTTGTTTACCTCCTTGTCTAGCATCCACATTCTCATATTCCTCATCATACCCAAGTTTCTCCCCAAGGATTTTGGTGAAGAGGTGAGTTCGAAAATCACTACAACATGCATAAAGGAATTATTTTAACAATAGAAAAATAAAGGAGATGATATGGTGGCCACTAGATCTTTTATAACCTTTCCATAGATTTGCAATGATATGGTGGCCACCAAATACTATACCTCGATCCAAAACAAACGATCTGGTGACCACCAGATGAGGAATTATGTTACACCTCAAGTGGATTTATTTGTTTCACCAATTCATTATTTTATCATTAGGACCTTGGATACATAACAATCTAATGGCCACTAGATGACTATCCTGGTCCATCGCATTCATATGGATCTGGTGGTCACCATATCATTATTTTCATTAATGGCGATCATTTTGTCTTCGATTAGTGATTCAGGTTATGACCTAGTGCCACTAGATCATTTTGTCTATGATTAATTACCTTGATTTAGATCTTACATCCATGTTGAGTCTCAATTTTAATAATTTGGTGGTCACTAAATCATCATTTCTTCAAGGAATGTTACAAATATCGATTTGGTGGCCAACAAGTTGTCACATTGTCAAGGAGTGACACTGGTCATAATCTAGCAACCACTGGATAATTACATCTTGGATTAACGACTCTTTCATAATTTGGTGGCCACCAAATTGTCATTTTATCAAAGAGTGATTATCATAATTGATCTAGTGACCACCAGATCATCACCTCTTTAAGGAGTGTTTCTAATAATGATTTAGTGGCCACCAAATCATCATTTTCTTGAAGATTGTTGCTAGTAAAGATCTGGTGGCCACTAAATCATTATTTCTTCAAGGTGTGTTGTTGGTAACAATCTAATGGCCACCAAATCATCATTTCTTTGAGGTGTGTTGCTGGTAATGATCTAGTGGCCAATTGGTCATCATTTCCTTGAGAAATTTTACTACCATCAATTTGGTGGCCACCAAATAATCAAATTTGCATGGAAATATGTTGGTAACGACCTATTAGCCATCAAATCGATATGTTACCAAAGACTAGCACTTGTAACGATTTGGTGGCCACCAGATCTTCATTTGTGTGAAATATGGAGCTAACAATTTGGCAACCACCAAATCATTTCATCCCTGTACACATGTGGGTATTCCCCACAATCAGTCATGTTTAAAAAAAAAACCCTATTCCATTGACCTTAAAATCCTTACACGTAATGCATTCATTGAGATGTTTTTTCATGAACCTACAATGAACTTTAGAAACCTAGACCGAAATGCATAAGCTCCAATTCATTATTCTGGTTATGTGGTTTATGTCTAATTAAGATCTGCATGAAACTTTACTTGTGAATTATGTAGAGGTTTCCATGTAAAGACATTTTTGCATATCTGTATTAATTGAAAAAAGAGGGTCTAGGTATAACGTGATCCTAATTTGTTTTGTTCATGCATAATTACTTGTTTTCCTATCCAATGAGAAAAAAATGAATTGCTTAGGATTAATGAATTAGTGACATACCTTGTTTCTACCATTGGAAGAAATGTGTCATGTTTTAGGCCCAGCTGCTATGTAATAGTTTTATAGACAACATCAAACATCTTTAATGCACAGTATGCATATTAAAAAGACATCGAAAAAAACAAAAAGATGGGGTGATTGACTTTGATACGATCAATGTTTCAAAAATTTAAGGTTCCCAATAGTTTCAACTGTCCTAATTGGAATACTCACTACAAGACCAAACCCTAAGCCATTAAACCCTCATCTAAAAGCGAATTGATAAAGTCAAACTGCAACTTGTTTTAGGTCAAGAATGTTTCCCCTTGCTTCTATGGGTTCTTTTAAAATGAGATAAGCACATGCAATGATCAAAAATTGAAAAACAACGCGACAAAACAATGTTAGAAGCAAAAATTTGATTGTTATGTGATGTAGATCTAGAATTTTATGAGTTCTCTACAACTTTGGAATTAACTTTCCAAATTGTGCAAAACCTAAAGAGAGCTCTATGGCAAAGATATTTTAACGTGTAAAAGAACTCTGTGTGAATCAAACAAGAAGTTGTAAGAAAACTCTATAATTTGGAAATTTAATTACAACAATAACTCTGCCAACAAAAGAAATTGTAAGTTTCTAGGAGGTTCTTAAACCCAAAAAGCTACAAATTCCAAGATGGAAAAAAAATTTCAAACCCTATGAGAATGTTTCTTTGCACTGTTCCATAGCCACCTCCACATCTGCAAGAATTTCTTCGCAACTCTAGTTAATGTCAAATGCCTTCCGTGATTCGGTTTGGCCTTGAGCGCCTCCCTTCCCTAGACCTCTACCTGTTTTTTATTTCACAATAAAAAGAAGAAGAAGAAGGAAATAGAAAAGCGGAATGTAGTTAAAAAATGAAAGGTTTAAAATGAAATGAATTTTCAGAAGAGATGAGATGAGAGGCTACTTCGAATTATTGAAATTGAAACTTTCTAAAGATGAAAGAAAAGGTATGAGGAGAATAGTTATGAAACAAATTGGAAGAACAAAAATGAAGGGGAGGATGGGGAAAAGTGGAAGGAATAATGAGGGGGTCGTTACCATACACCATCGCCCCTTCCATAAAATAACTTCCACCCCTTGTAATTATGAATTTGCAAACGACAATAGGGTTTTCCTATTCTAATTTTGTTCTTAATTTGTTAAAGTGGTGATCTTCCATATGATGATTTAAACATAATCCTAATACATTTTTCATTTGGTAGCCTACTAGAACTTATAAAGTAGTTTTGGTGATATGTGAAATTGTTTTTTGCAAAATATGATGAATTTGGGCCATGAAAGCCCATGAAATTATTTTAAAAATTTGTATCGAAATTATTTTTGTCATGTCAAGTATTCACAACACTTCAATAAACAATTTTTCTTTAGGTGTCACCATGTTCTAGCTATTTTTTCATACACAAAATGTAATTTAAGAATAATTTGGAAAAAACATTTAAAGTTAAATGCAAAAGGAATTCTATACTAATTTAGAATGGATGTTCTAGAATAATTCAAAAGGAATATTTAAATTCACGTAAAACCTAATGAAATTCCTAATGAACTTGGCCCCATCCCCTATTAATGATTTTGTATCATTTCTTGCACCAAATCTAACATCAAAATATATTTAATAATGTACCCTAGTCCCTATCATTCTTATGTTTTAATTGTGTTCATTAATTTTTTTTGCACATTTCAATATATTTTGGCCATTTGCACACATTAATGAATGGTTTGCTGAAGTACATTTCTACTAATCTATCAAGCCCATGGTATCCATTTATGAAACCACATGTGGTGATAACTTCAATGAATGGTGTCATCTATGAAGTTTTGAATATATTCTCAAAATACTAGTTTATGTATTTCATGAATGAACATTTTTGCCTAAACCTTTTGTAAAACATCAACATTTTGTTATTCTCAAGGATGACATCTACATTATTGTATTTGTTGTGATAATTGATCTTTTCATATTTAGCTTTATGGATAATCATAATGTCAACATGAATCATCCATGATTAGAACAATTGGCAATCATGTCCAATTTAGTTGTGCATAGTTAGCTACCTTTATTCATCAATTAGGACTCCATAACCAAGGTACATTTTGAATTTTTATCAAATTAATGATGTGTTTTGTTCGAGCAATTATTGGGTTTTAAATAATTTGGTATTTAAATGACAATTACATGAGAATTTAATCAATTCAGATATTAGTAAATTATGGGGTTCATCTTTCTTCTTGTTTTCAACTTTATTATTTTACCCATTGCCAATGGGTTCATTATGTAAGGAAGCGACATTTGAAAAATGATGACATATAATTAACATTATCCACATGGAATTTTATTTTTTTAAACTAAGATAATTTAATTTGATACATGAAATATCTTAAATGCACATGTTTATAATTGTGCACTCCAACATTATTTGTTTGAAATTAATGGTGTGGTGAGTTGGTTAGGGATTTGGTTTATAACTATGCAGGTGCAAGTTCAATTCCATCTTGTCATAACTTACATTTTTAACCTATGTGTTTGTAGGTGAAGACCTACATGATTGTAGTTGAATTAATTGGAGATATAATCTTTAACATGATATTTACATTGGGGGGGGGGGCGGCGGGGGGAGGAAACCTTTTTTTTTTAATTTATGAAATATGTGAATGAAAATTTAAGGTATCATATATTGGTTGTTGGGTAAAATTTATATTTTAATTAGTTTTATAGTAAGATTAATTTTATTTTGAAAATCAAGGTGTAATTAATAAATGGTATGTTTTAATCTTGGTATTAAAACAAAACTTTTTAAACATAACATATGTACTAAATTTTTAAAATATTAGTTGTTAGTAGGTTTAATTATTAATTACTAAGTGAATTGGTATAAGTATATGAACTAATAATTGAACCTAGTAGAATGTGAAATGAATGTGGAGGAATGTGACTGAAGGATCTTTTCACACCATTGACAGTCGAATCATTTTGCAAAAACTTACGCTTTAGATGGATATTTCACTTTGTAAGCTCCAAATTATTTAGTTGGAGGATAATATGTTAATTACAAATGATATGTTGAAAAATTAATAGCCTGATCACATAATTTCACCATGTTTAATTAGATCCTTATCACTCTTCACAATTTCAATCTCAAGTATTAAAAAAGAAAATTTATATAAATATAGGTATCAAAATTTGACACAAACAAAAATCATAGTTAAATTTACAATGATTTTTAAATGTTACATATAATAGCATATTAAAAGAAATCATGGATTTTCAAAAGGCCAACTTGATTGACATGTCCACATTAACCAAAGGGTATGTTCATTTTGATTAAAGGTTTGGGGCATGAAAAACACATGTTACATTTGACTAAAATGATTTTTTTGACCAAGTGTCAAGCTGAAGATTTGGTCAAAATGGACAAATGTCCATCAAAATGGCCACGACTTAATCAAATTGGCCATATTGAATGGATAGGGTTTAGTCAAATTGACCATTATGATTTGACACTTAATCAAATGAACCATACTTTTTTGATGACTTAGCCTACTTGTTAAGCCTAGGCTACCTACTTAACCTAACATAATTAATAAGTTAGGCTAGGCCTAAATTATTTATTTAGCCTAACATATTAATATGCTAGTAGGCTACTTGTTAAATAATAAACTAGTTAATAGTTTAACTAGGTAGCTTAACCTAGGCCTATTTAATAGGTTGTTTAGGACATACCTTCACTATTAGAAATTCTATTTTTTGCAACTAGTCACTATGCAACTGGCATGCAACTAGTTGTCATTTGCAACTATCTTGGTCATGTTTGCAACTATAAATTTGGTATTATATAATTTTTCAGCCATATGATTGTGTGTGCAACTAACATGCAACTAAATGTGTACAACAAGGATACATGTCATAAAAATAATGGTATAAACTTATACATACTTAAATTATTATATTTAATATATCTACATAGGCTATATATAATAATATTTTGTGCCTTTAGTATTAAGGTTAACCCCATGTTAACTTAGGCTAATTTAAATTAACCATGGTTAAATTAAATATGGCTAAATTAAGGTAGGCCAAAATAATTATGGTTAAATTAAGGTTAAATTATTTATGGTTAAAATAAATTAAACTATATTAATTATGGCTAAATTAAATTAAGATAAATTATTTATGGCTAAAATAAATTAAACTATATTAATTATGGCTAAAATAGATTAGGCCAAAATAATTATGGTCAAATTAAATTATGTTAAATTCAATTAAGTTAAACTAAACCATGGTTTAAATATATATTGCAAATTTTTTAATTTTATTTTATTTGGAATATTTTTCAGAATCAATTAATATGATAATATTAAAAATATGAACATTATCAATTAAATGTCTATTATAATTATAATGATAATAAATTATATATATATATATAATCAATAAGTATTATATATTTAAAATTTATTATTTATGTTAAAATATTAATGTAAATAGGCTACACGAATTAACCTACAAGTACATAAACATTTTAAGCTAATTATTAGTTTAAGGTAGATAATAATGTTAAAATCATATTTTCATTAAGTAATTATAATTATTAAAAATATCCTACAATCATCTTTGAAGTGCAAAAGACAAGGAGTAATGAAAAATTAACAAGAAGAAAAACATGAAAAATAAGAAAAATAAGCTTTTTTTTCAAGTTACAAAACGTTTTTTGTTTTCTTTTCTTTGGACCCCTCCTACTTTCAAAGCTCATAACTTTTTTTATTTCTTATTCATTTTAAACGATTTAAAGTGTTATAGGAGCGCCAACTAAAGTTCTACAAATCATATTGGTACTTTAATAACAAAAAAATCAACATAAAAGGAAATTTTTGGGTGTTTAAAAATCGGCCTTTTGTAATGTTCAATGATTTTTTGAAATTTTTTGACCCCCTTTACTTTGGGGGACCATAACTTTCTCATTTCTAATCCATTTTTGACGATTCTTATTGTGTTAGATGTGCTAAGAGGAGGGCTTCAAGTTTTGTTTGGACACCAGAATCAACAGAACCCTCCCTTGGCTGCTATACGTTAATACATTAGTTGCATTTGATGTGCAACTAAGTTGGTTCATGAGGTTTACAATGGAATTTTTTATCCCGTATCCTTTGGCTTCCAATTCTATTTGGCTCGGTATATAACTAAGAGCAATAAGTGTGTAGTAATGAAACATCAAATGCCATTGGGATGAGTGAATTAAAAAAGCTTGATCTTTATGAAATGGTTAATTTTTAAAATAAAATCGGATTATTCTAATCTTACTTATATAGCCTAAAGCTAGCTATGTTCAACCTACTTACATACCTAAGAAAGCCTATTTACTTAATAGGGTTTAATAATAACCTACCTACTTAGGCAACATGTGTTAACATATTATTAGCCATAAATTGGATGATTTAGATTTTATTAACTAATATTAAAAAATAGGCGGGCCTTAATTTCCACGTGTCAACATATAATTAGTGTTTTTTAAAATGGACATGTGTCAATTGGTCAATGAACGTTCCATGGTGTGCCACGTGTCATCATCTTAATGGCATAAATTTAGTGATTGAGATTAATCCAATGATTTTTTAAATTTTGAAACCACAAAAATAATTAATTAGTGACACGTGTCCACAAGCTAACAAGCTAGTTGTCCAATTTTTAAACATATATCATATTTTTATTAGTTGCATTGTAGTTGCAAAGAGAGTTGCACATAAGGTGCAACTACATTTGAATTAGTATGTATGGATGAACATGTATATTAACATCGTATATACATGTTGCATACGTAATGTTGCATGCAACTGAATGTCACGTGCAACTTGTCTTATGCAATTACACAAATTTGTAGTTGCATGTGTCACATGCAACTGAATTTTAATTGCAAGCAACAGTTATAAAACCCAAAATTTCTAGTATTGCTTGGACTATTAAATAACCTATAACTAGGTAGTGTAAGCCTTCTATGTAGGTATCCTAGGTGACCTAGGCTTACTAGGTGAACTTATTAGCCATGTAGGTAACCTACTAACCTAAGCCTACTATAGGTACATGACTTAAGTTAATTAAGTAAATAACATAGGCCACTTAAATTTAATAGGTAGGTAGTTTATCCTATTAACTAGGTAAATAGTTTAGGCCACCTATGCCTATTAAGTAGGTAGCCTAACCTAGGTTATCAAAATATATTTGATAGTTGCCTACATAATGTTGGCCACCTAGGCCTACAAGGTCGGTACCTTGACTTAAGCCACTTAGGCCTACTATGTATGTTGACGCACTCCCAAGTCCCAAGTTAGACCCAAGATGGGCCTTGGTTTTTAAAACATTGAAATTGTGGGGACTTGAAGGCACACTCCCAGCTCTTAGCACTAAAAGGGGTAAAGGGGCGTGCTGAAACTCCGGGATGGGACTAGGAAGAGGGATAAATTTTTGTTATTTACTTGAACCTGCATTGAACCAACAAGTTGGTTAGTTCACATTCTGGAGCACCTTTGTTATTACACGGCACCTACATCCAAATGGTTTTTTGTCTCGGGACTCCCAAGGAGGAGTCCCGAAACTGTCCCGGTTTGAACTCTTGGGACTTTGTGAGTTCATAGCTCTTTGCTCAGACCTCTGATCGGGATGAGGTTTCAAGCAAACTTGTAGCTCTCCTTGAGATTTTTCCAATGGTGTGTTGCAATCCACCTGCACACACTGGGGTCGGGTCGATTCTCGACTTTTAGTGGTCGAGAATCAAACTACCAGTTTGATTCCCGGCCCTTCTTCTTGCCATAATTTATGTTGCAGATGTCCAAATGGCTCATACGAGGCCATTTTAAACATCTACACTTCGATAGCTTTCCAATGATATGAAGAATGTCTCAAGGCGAGGTGTTTTGACCCCTGTAATTGAGCTCCGAAGGTTTGGGAGTCACGGAGGACTCTCAAGTCCCCATTTCGGGAATGTGAGTGCCATCCTCACATTCTTCCAAAAGTGGGGTTGTGACATATGTAGTCTAAGTTAGGCCATGCCACCTAAACCTATAAGATAGGTAGTTTATCCTAGGCTACTTAAGCCTATTAGGTATATAGTTTAGCTTAGGCCATGCCACCTAGGCTTATGTATAAGGTAGGTAGCTTAACCTAGGTTACCTAGGCCTACTAGGTAGGTATGTAACTAACCTAGGCTAGGCCACCTAGGCTATTACATAGGTAGCCTAGCTAACTTAGTATTAGGTAAGTAATTTAAGCCTAAACCTACTTAATAGGATAGGCTACCTACTTAATATGCCTAAGCTAGATCTATTTATATCTTAGTAAGTACCTATGTAACTTATTAAATAACATAAATGTAGTTAGCTTATTAAGTAGGTATAAGCATAGACCTGGTAGATTATAACCTACATGTTACCTAAATACATGCATTTATTAATAAGTACATCCTATCTACCTAGATCAACCTACCTATAACCTACCTATTTATATAAGTAATGCAAAAAATTCAAGTTCACTTAATGCAATATGTTGAAAAAAAATTCATGAAAATTGATTACAATATGTTGGTCCAAAATCATGTTCATTACATCATGTTGTCAAAAAAAAATCAGCTTATGGGATGGTGGTGCAATGGTTAAGGACTTGACTCTTCGATGTGGAAGTGAGGAGTTCAAGTCCCCACACTTGCAACCTAGGTTCCCTTGGCTATTTAGCTGACCTAATTAGGTACGCTAGGTTGCAAAGCCTATTAGACCACCTAATGTATGGGCCATGGCCTAGCTTAAGTGGCTTGGTCTACCTAGGACATAAGGTTCATAAATAATTAATTAATTAATTATTTGGCATAATTAATTATTAGGTTTATTAAATAAGTAAGTAGGTAGGGTAGGTAATCAATTAATTAATGTTTTCATATTTTAAAAATGAAACATTTAAATAGTATATTTTTTCGTCGTTGCTCAAATTATATTGTTGCCACGATGGTTCAGTAAAAAAGACCAACCAAAAAGACCTAGTCAAATGGTTGGATCCAAATTGACTTGTCCAAAATGGCAATTTGGTCAAGTTGGACATGAAGGCAAAAAAATCATATGCAAGGTTTTTTTGACTAAAATCCCTAATAAAAAAGGTTGTGGTTTCTTGTAGTGGCATTAAGTAATAATCAAGTGGAAAAAATAGATTTATAACATGATAGTATCTACCCTCCCCCTACTCCCCCAAAATACCTTGTTTAACACATGTAGTGTAAATTTGTTAACACTTAGTGTCCTCTTTAAACATTTACACCTACAACCACATGAATGAAAACTATTTATTTATCTATTCTAGCATCAAGGTCATGAAAATTACATTCCATGTCGATGTAAATTGTAAATGCCATAATAAAAACAAAAAATTCCAATAGACAATGAAATCATCTAGTCAATTGTGCACACACATGACTAGGTATAAACTTATGATTACGATTGTGATCCAAAATGAATGAATCAATCATTTTCATCCATATGGATGAAATTGCAAATCCCATGGTAATGGTGATGAGTTTGAATGGAGTGTGAAGTCGTGAAGTCAAATTTTTACTTATGACTATAAACATTTAATCATATATGTGACAATAAATCCATGATTTTGACATATTGAATGTGGTGGCCTAGCAAGTGGCTGAAGCCAAGAAAAACAATTAGATTGATTTCAAATTTAAAAAGGCCAATTCCTTTGGCTATGAACACCTTTGGCTTCTCACATAATCAACCTAATTTATTTCTTGAGGACTTCCATCAACAAAAAACTTAGGACTCCAAAGGCCTAAATGCACCATGTTCCATCTTTATCACTTTTCTTTTTCAGACAATAGAGTCCTATTGGCTCATAGAAATCACAAACATCTTGCATTGGCTTTTGTTAAATTCCCCCCTTTGTAGAGGGTTGCTTATGTTCAAATACATCGTAATTTATCACCATAACTCAAACAACTGGAATAACCAAATGCACTATAAAATGCAAGACTACATATAAGCTATGCAATAAATGTTTTTTGTAAAATCATCTAGATTCTGGGCCTTTCTTTCATCCCCTAACCCTTCTTTTAACCCATGCATTATTATCCGTAAAGTAATGAAATTTCATTAAGTTAAGGCATCAAATGTTAAAACTCACGATTAGGTGCACGTGGTTTGAGAATAATTATAGTAGTAATACATGTCAAAGTGGTGAAAATGTAGCAATACATATCCATGGGTTTATTTGGGCAAAGGACTTACTTGTCCAACCTTGGCAAAGTCTTTCGGATTTTAGGGTTCCCTACAAAGGTATATTTGAGTATGGGAAGATGCCAAAACAACCAAAGTATCACCAGAACACACAGCTCATGGCATCCAAAGGGCCCATTCAAAAAAATAATTAACACCTAAAGTAGGGTCATGAAATACAAAATTCAAATAAAGTTTTTGGAGAGCCCCCAAGAATATGAAGTTAACATTTGCAATACTATTAGACGGAGACTTTGGGAGACAATAAATACCCTCCAACAAGCTCTATCTTGCACATTTTTTGGGCTTGTCTTTTTGTGTCCTACATGAATTCTACATAGAATCACATTCCATAGTGTTTGTTTTGCATGTTATGCAGTTTATTACCGTAGTACTTTTCAGGTTTGACAAAAATTATATTAGTTCTTAAAATGTCAAAATTTTAGAATATTAAGGTCATTTCGTGCTGAAAATATAAAAAAACTACGGTTTACTAAAGCTGAAATTTGTTTATCGGCGCCTTTTATGGGCATGAGAATGTAATTCTCCATCAAACTGCATTGTTTTTATTACAAGGTTCTTAAAAAATTTCCCTTTTTCCCTTTGTGTATCCAATAAATTGAAAAGATAAAAAATGGTATGCCAGTGGTTAATGTCATATTTCCTGTAGGGGAATATGACATCAACCAAGCCTTTTGTGCAAAACATTGGAGATGAAGAACATGCGAATATTTTTTAATTTAAATAATTTTTTGTCAAAAATTCAGAAAAACAATTTTTTTTGCACTGAAATCAATTATTCAAAATAAAATAATTATTTGGTAGCAAGATGCTGAACATGAAAAGGTATTACGATATTATTATTATTTTCTACATATTTTGTTGTCCCACACTAATTTCAAATTTAATACATCTTTAAAGTTTAATTAATGCATTTCAAAAGTGAGAGTATCAACCAATGGTGTGTGTGTAGGTGTCAATAGTTGTATATATAGCATGTAAATCTTGTGTAAATACAAAAAATAAAATTATGCACAACAATAGTATAAGTGTAAGAAATTTGAACATGTAAATATAAATATTTGTCAAATACATTTACACAACCCTATTTTGGAGCATGTATATAATGCATACATTATATACCCTTGATGACTAAGAAATCCATGTTAATTAATTTAATTGGTTGTGGTGCATCCCAAAGCACAAATGCTTTGATGCTTTTTTTGAATGGGCCATTTGGTTGGCCTATCACCAAAAACATAATGAAATCTCCTCTAAGTAGAAATCATATATTTTCTATTATTTTACATTTACACGTCTTGTTTTGTACATTTACATTTACACGAGTGTAAATGAATATTAGACACTTATACAAAGTGTAAATAAATTTCATTATGGGATTTACACTTACAATAAATGATTCACACACATAACATTGGCATCAAAGTAGTTCTTGGCACTAAATAACAACAGACATATTCTTTATTTGTTCTAAAAGGAGGGTCAAACCAATCAAACCTTGTGATAGAACCATGCAACTTTGTGCAAGGCCAACTATCAACCATTTTTCAGGTTGGACAAAGTTCATTGGGCTTGGGGCTATTGGGTCGTAGTTTCAGCAAAGCAAAGAATACACATGGCAAAAACAGAAGACCAAGCTAATATTATCAACTAAATTGGTTCTCAGGGGAGTTTCACCCCTAGTTTTGGATTCATTGCACTTACACCTAGATTGCTACTCATATTTCTTCTTAAATCAAGCATTGTCAAAATATGATCTTACAAATCTTTAGAATTGATACCCAAGTTCACTAAATTTAGGGATGAAACAAGAATTAAAGGGTCAAACTAAGGCCAAAACATAGGATGACTTCTCTATAAATATTTGTAGTCTCCAAAATTCCAAGGTCAAATGTTGATGGAAATATTGATGGTTATGACCTAGATATCATAATGTATTAACCAATGTTGGACAAGTACTAAGTTAGAACCCTATATGTAGACTGGTCTTGGTATCAAAGAACATCTAGATCGGTTATGAAATACAAAAACAACCATATTAGTCTCATTTGTCTTAGAGTGATCAATGTGTCCTAGAGTGGAACCTCAAGACAAATAGATTATAACATCCTTTTAGAAGGCATGGACTTGGTCCTTGGGACACAAACTTGCACATCCTAGAATGTCTTTAAAAACCTAGGACCATAAGGTTTGAGGGCCTATGATAGGAGGATTTCAAGGCCTAGTACTTGTACGCTAAAAGGACATTAGCATGAAACCTTGTAGTTTCAAAGGCATAAGACATGAAGGTTTAGGGACCATGTGAACTTGTCTCAACATATGATCGCTACAAGATCTAAAGTGTTAAGAGTATGTGACATCCTTTTTTATGAACGAAATTGTAGCATGTTTTTCAGAATTCGGCTTGCCATTGTGGAGATCCATGGTAGGGTAGGCAAGCGGGTGTCCAAACACTTAAGGTAGGGTTTGTTCACCGTTTTTGTAGGAGGGCCTCATTTTTTTATCGTGTCCAAAGAATAGATGGAGCTCTCCTCTTGGCGCATCTGTCACACTAAAAATTGGTAAAAACAGATTAAAGGCGAGAAAGTTATAGCCCCCTAAAGTGGGGGGCTTGATTTTACAAAAAATTCTTGATCAAACAACTCACAGCCTATTTCCAAACCCCTCAAAAAGTCCTTAAATATTATTCTGTTGCTTAAAGAGTTACAAGATGACTTGTAAAGCTTAAGATGGCAATTTCAAAGCAATCTAAATCACTCAATTTGAACAAAAAATGAGAAAGTTATGCACTGATGAAGTAGGAGGGGTCAAAATGAAGAAAAATGGAAAAAAACGTGTTTTGCAATTCAAAAAAATGTGTTTTGGCATCCTTTGGCTTTGCAATTCAAAAACGATTTGTAGAGCTTGAGAAAGCACTCCTATAACATTTTAAATCACTCTAAATGGAGAAGAATTCAGAAAGATCTACCAAATTGTTCGATGATAGGTTAATGTTCAATGATAAGCATATCTACCCTAATGACAAAGTCCCAAGCCCTAAACCAAATGTCCTATGCCCTAAGAACCCTAGGCCATAGGCCCAAAGTCCTATGAGCATCCTAAGACAAATGTTTTGCAAGCATAGTGAGCCCAATGTCCTTGGGGCCAATATGAAATAACATCAGGGCCATATAATTTCAAAAAAGAGGTAAAATCAATGTGTTTTGGCCTAGTGTTTGATCTTAAACTGTGAAGTTTAACCCCAAGCCAAAGCACACTTTAGCTTGGGCATTTTGGCGTAGTGTTAGAATATTTTCAAACATATTGGCTTAGGGTTAAAATATTATTTTTTAACATCTTGGTTTAAGATTAAAATCATTATGGCATCTTGGCTTAGGGTTAGAATAAACTTTTGGCATCTTGACTTAGAGTAGTTGACTTTGGCCTAGTCCTGAGTCATTCCCAGTATGGTTACTATATACCTGCCACATAGGAGCCAAAATCCAGCCTCAAACCCTAATAGGATAGACTGGCCCATCATCAATCGCTTGCCTATGATTGAACATTTATTTATATCTTCATCATATGTGCTTCATTTTGAATGATTTAAAATGTTCTGGGAGCACTACCTCAAGCTTTAGAATTCATCTTTGAAGCGCAAATGAAAAGGATTAATTAAAAAATAACAAGAAGAAAAATAGGGCTTCCAACTTATTTTTTTCTTTTTTCTTCTCTTTGGACCCCTCTTACTTTCAAACCTCATAACTTTCTTATCTCTTATTCATTTTAAACGATTTAAAGTGTTGTAGAAGCGCCACCTGAAGTTCTACAAATCATCTTGAAACTCTAATAGCAACATACAAGGAATTTTTCCTTCTGGGTGTTCGGTAACCAGCCTTTGTAGTGTTTGATGGTTTGTTTTTTTAGGTCTTGACTCTCTTTACTTTTGGGGGGTCATAACTTCCTCATTTCTAATCCGTTTTGGATTATTGTTAGTGTGTCAGATGCGCCAAGAGGAGGGGTTCAAGTTTTGTTTGGACACTAGAAACAACGGAGCCCTCCCCTTGGATCCAGCCTGCCCTGAGCACTAAAGTATTCAGTCACTGGCGGTGTACCTTACCAGGACCAGGTTGGTGTGTTCAAAAGTTGATACCCACTCAACACTGGTATGTTGAAGTGAGCAAAGCAGGGTTTATTGCTCACTGGATTCATCCGCATGGTACTTACAATTAGTCTCAGAGTGTGAGCTTGGCAGACTGTTAATTTATCTGAGGACCCTTACAAATTTGGGGAAAGTTGGTTGGCAATTCTTGTTGTGTGTGTCAATGTTGACAAAATATTCACATTCTGCAAAAAAGGAGTCTGGTAGAGATGTGTGTGTGTGTGTGTGTGTATGTATGTAGGTACGTAGACAGTCATGGGTTTCATCGCAAGGGGCCAGTCAACTAACAAACACTTTGGAGATGGGCCTCAATTTCATGATGCATGAATGTTGCAGATTGTCAACAATGACAATTGCATCCTTTTCATGCTGCAGATCTGACACAAGTCCAAACCGTTTGCAAAAAGGTTCACTTTGCTGTCTTCCTTGTAAGTGCCTGGACAGTGGACATGGAAACAGCACCCATACCTGCAAAGGTTGTAGGGGGGAGTTTTATTGTAGCCAAAAAGCCTCGAGACAAGGTAAGTTACAACTCTGTCCTTGACTCAAAGGTGATGGTCTAAAGTCTACACCAATGTTGAGCAGCTATTAGAAATCATAGGAAACCCCATTCAAACCCACATGTCCCCCATAATCCTCTAAAAAATCCTACATCCCAACTCTTTAAGAATTTCCCATGTCCCCCTTGTTTAGGGGATTTTAAGAATTCATTCCCATTTGTTGATTTCCCCCAGACAGACCTCTCAAAAATTCTTCTCAAGTTCCTTATATGTAACTACTGATCATACTCCACTTTATTGCAAAGTTCCAGCCATAATTCCCAAAAAACCAGAGAAGAACGAAAAAGTTCTTCAAACCCTTGGTGATAAGACTTAAATATGCTGATGATGGCACATTCCAATCATTGCTCCAATGCTTTCCTAGACTAACAACCAAAACCTCACTCTGTTCTACATTCCTGCTTCACCATAGTCCATCTTTTGAATCCTTTTCCACACTATCATTGTCCACCATTGCCAAACTCCTGTGTTTGTCACCCACCAAAAGTTGAGAATCCAACATGACAGCACACATCAACACCTAATAGCAAACCACACGCCCACAATGGTTTCAATGCACCATCTACCATTGGCAATAATCAGCTACAACATATAAAACATAATAAACAAACATAGTTATTTTGAAAAAGATATACCTCTTCATTCAGCTAATGATGCTCACACCATCATGAACATGAAACAATCAATCAAAAGTTAAGACAGGTTTTGACACTGTTCCATCCAACAATATTTTAGGTGACACAACATCATCTATCAGTATGTACCATGTGTATTGCCAAACTCTTAATTGTGTTTCAAGTGTAAAAGCCGGTGCATCAGCAATAGTAAAATGACCTCTATAACTTTAGATGAAGTATAGCCCTTCAAATAGTGTGAAAATGCATTTGAACTTTGGATTTCGAAAATGTAATGGGCTAGCAAGAGGCCATTCCATTACGTGACCTTAAGGTTTGACGTGGAAGGTTATGTCATGTGATGTGGTCATAGAAATACATAATTTATCACCCCAAACCTCAATGTCCTCTCACAGCCCTCTTGAGTCTTGTTCTTTCTTTACACAATTTCAACCATGGTTTCCATCCTTTGCATGTCTCAGCATAACTCTCACATTCTCATGTTGTGCAATTGGACTCAAGTGTGAATTGCTCATTACCAACTTTCTCCCAATTTATTTTGTGTGATGGGTTATATATCAACAAGTCAAGGATTCATTCAAATCATGTAGGTAGGTACATAACTCCACATTGCAATAAACAATACAAATGTTGTGCACTGTTCACACTTTCACATTTGAAAGTCCCCTCTAGACATCAAAATGTATACAATAATGGGTGTCACAAATTAGAAATTTCAGTAAGAGATAACTAGAGTTTTTGAACCAACCCACCAAAAGAAATCACTAGACAAATGAGTTGTGACACCCTCTTTTGGAGTGAATGGGCTTTACAAGACTTCTATCATTAGGCTGCTTAAAAGAACATAGAAGTTATGATATCCTTTATGAACTACACACCTTTACACGATTCAGTGGGTGTGGACTCTGAAGTTCTCCAAAAGATTACTGAAGCAAAGACCCTTTAATTGAGCAGCTGCCTCTTGACCCTGCAGGAACTAGGTGCCAAATTTAAAGGATAGTATCCAACTATGCCAGTCTTCGCACCTTTTTCTTGAGTTGATCCCAACCTCAGCCCATCATTAGGGTTTAGGTTTTCTAAAGACACCCAAAAATCAGAGTGTAATCTTGGAATTGCACATAACAACATCAAGATTTCATCTATACTCAAATTACCAATATTTTAAAGAACCTGAAGGAAAAACATGGGTTTAGGGTTGCTGTTTCTAATAACAAGGTTGTAAGGCTTATAATTTTCCTCAAGGCAACTAGCATGCAAGGAACAAAACTAAAATGCAAAAAGCAACAATATTTAGTAGTCAATCACCATCGGAACCTATTTGTGCATTCCAAAATGTTGGAAATGCATATAATCTATTAGATGATTTTTGCATACAGCCCTTTGGGTATATCTGAAAGACTCACCAATTAGACACTTGCATGGATGATAGTTGAAAAGAGGCCAAAAAGCAATTAAAAATCCCCCAAGCAAGGATCAAATGTGTTATTATTACACAACCGAAATTTATGTTTTTCCCCTTCTTTTCTCTCTTGCAATTGGCAATGTGATAATAAAATCCCAAGCAAAGATTTTCAAAAGGGGCAAAAGGTGACCAAACACACATAGTCAAAGTTACACTCAAAGTCCTAAGAGAAAGGAAAATTGCCAATGTAAAATGGATATTTTACAATTGGTGAAACCAATATCAAAACCAAAACAGTAAGAAAATCTATGCCTCCCTTTGTGCCCAAAAATCTCACAACTTTCCCAGATAAAAAATTGAAGTCTAAAGGAGGCTACCCATGCACATATCTTAAACCCTAAACCCTACCCATGCACATATCTTCTTAGGGCATGGTTCTCTGAACTTTGTGAACCTAGTTACTCCAGTTGTGTTCTTTTATGCTAATCCAAATATTCTCTTGAAACTGCGTAATCAAAATCTAGCTTGGGGGTTCCTGCAGTCTTCCAACCCTAAATTTAGTTTCTGAGATGAAACTGTACCTTAATCATGATCAGCATTTGCATTGAAAATTCTTCAGTGCATAGAAGTGTGTACAAACAAGGGATGATGAATTTACAACAAAGTGGGGAAGAAAAAAGAAAAAACCTAATCAGTAGCACCAAAAAGACTTTCACCCACTCTGCAAGCACCAACATGGATATCAATATGTTTGCTTCCCCAATCCTGGATTCGACAACATGACCTTCGAGGTATCTGCAAAAACCATAGAAATCAAAGGAATTAGTAAACTGCAAAACCCACTCATTTTCTAAAAGAGATACTTATGTCAAGGCAAAGAGAGCATGAGAATCAAGGCAAGTGTTAGGAGAAACTTCTTGTTGAGCTGTGAAGTACAACCTGGTACCAAGATGAATCCATGGGTTCTTTCAGAACACGAATCTTCTTCACCATACTCAGTGGAATCAACTTTTCATCACACTGTGATTGCTCAGGATCCTCTTGTTTCAAAAAAACAGCTTCCATTAAACCTTCCAACTTTGTTGCAGGGCGGTGAATATCCTCTAGGAAAAAGCGGGTTGGTCTCTGGCAAACGTCCACTGCAATCTCCCGAGTATTGATTGAAAATGTTCCTTTTTCATTTTCATGGTACCATGACAAAAATGTTCTGGCCGGTTTTTGGAGGGTTAAGGGACTTATGAACCCTTTGTACACTTCAACAACATAACCCCAGGAAACGGAGATTGACCACTCCTGGTTTCGGTCATAGCATATCGACTGCTGGAGAATGCTCGCTGGGTCCACTGCAGCTGCATCCAGTAAGTACTTCACGGCTTCCACTTTGGTGAAGGTTTTGGTTGCTGTCTTGGGGAAGATTTCAGGAATGAAGTCCAAGTGATGGAGAGACACCAGTGGAGTTACCGGGTGGGCAGCTAGAATCCCCAGTGCATCCCTTCTTATGTCAAGCTGCACTACTCAGTCAACAATATATGGTAAGCTGCTTTGTTGCTCTCCACAAATGACTTTAGGGGTGAGTTTGAAGATGAAATACTGCATGATCCCAAAACCTAAACCCTAAACCCTAGAGAGAGCAGAAAATTTCTGAAAAAACCACCCAATGTCAGGAATGATTAACTTCCTTCACAAGCAAGCTGTCAATCTCAACAGGTTGGTCCCACTCACGTGCACCCTGTGCTGCGTAATTGCATTGTGACCCAGTGCAGGAGCCCTAAAGTGAAAAATTTCAGGGAAGTCTAGATGGGAAGAAGAATTTTGGGTTTTGGAGGTACCTGATGAAAACCGGGTTCTTTTGTAAGAGGAACTCCAAGCTCTGCCACACATGCATAAATGCGATCATCACCTCCAAAGAAATGTGGGTACCTGTTACACCATCATTCATGAGTTCATCTGTGAATGGGTGTTCAAATGATCAGCAACAACAGCAGAATTGGTAGCATAGTTGTGAAAACAGAACCAAACAAGCTGGTCATAAGAAATTTTCAAATTAACCCAAATCAGTGGCAGAATCTCCAAAAAATTCTCACTCTGGACAGAAGAAAATTCCTCAAAATTCGCAGTGTCTGAAGACAACCCCTATCTCCGACAATGGGTGTAGCTAAGTTTACTGCTTGTACCCTTAACCCTAAACCAAGGATGATAGGGTTTAGGTCCTTTGGACAAGAACAAGAAGAGAAAAAGCTTAGAGGGAAAGAGTATTGCAGCACCTTTGGATACAGGAATCCTGTATTTTGGTCAATTTTTTGGCAAGGGGATAACTGATCGCATAGCCAGCTCCACCAAAAGCCATTTCATAAGAGAAAATAATATTCTCACGATGGCTTTCACTTGCATAACCCACATAGAAAGGTTGGGTGTGATCATACTTGGACAAGACCTGGACCAAATTGTGTGTGATGAACACAGTGTCATCATCAGCCATAACAAACCAATCCACATTTGGTAAACCAAGCCTGAAAGTTTCGGACACTATCCTTGAAATCCTCAGTGCATCTCGGACACCCCACCGATTTGTGTATTGGAAGTGGGTGGTGTCTTGTGAGACTTTGAATGGTGGATACTCCCTGCTGCTGCCCCCCCTTGATAATGCAGAAGAAGACTTCCCCCCAGCTGCTGCTGCTACTGCTTCTTCTTCTAATTCCACTTCTTTCTCCAGCCACACAAAGCCCCTCATCTCTGGTTTCCACCACTGCTTCACATACTCTCTTCGCCCTCCTACACGTGCCCATGTCTCTGATGCTGATGCAATCCCAAACACTATCCTGGATATATCAGTTCCTGTCTGCTGCTGCTGCCCACAGGTCAAAGAATTAGTGGTCGGAGGAATATAATTATGCACATCTGCAGCTTTGTGATTTGGCAGTGGATCCGATGATTTGGCAAGCACGAGCCCCAAAACTTGACTGCAATCACTCCTCTGGAAGATTTGACTACATGCCCATGGAGTGAGAATGACTACGGAGAGAACATAGATACAGGAACACGCACACACTATTGCAATGACTACCTTGAGCTTGCTACATATACCCATAGTAATTATTCCTCTTCTTCCTGATGTACCTAATAGTGCCCCAGCAGCAGCAGCTCCTCCATCATCTCCTTGCTGCTCTCCTTGATGAGCAGCAGCTCCTGACCCGTAGCTACTGTCCTGAGTCATCAGCTTTGCTCCAGCTGCAGCTTCCTTGACATTAGAAATATGATGCTAGATTTACCACCTTGTGGGCTGTGGCTACAGTTGTCAACTAGTTGATGGATAACCTAAAGCCCAGGATCCCCAGGTAATCCCCAGGTAACAACAACTCATAAGAACAAAGAGCAGTAAAATAATTTAGAACCAGGAATTAAGGAAGTGATAATAATAGTATCCTATGTCAACAAAAATCATTCTGGACAATTGTAAACAAGCTTATGGCTCTGCCCTCAAATGACATCCATAATGATGATGATAAATATTCAACATACTAATAAATTGGAAACATATGCCAGTGATTAGCAGGGTGAAGAAGCCCTTGAAATGGGATCCTTCCTTGGCTTATGCCAGAAATGTTCCTGTAGTGGGACTCCATATGACCCTAGAAAGAAAGAATGAAGGGATACCAAACTTTGGCCTGTTTGTTTGTTTTGTTGGGTCTGCAGCTTAGTCTTTACCCTGAAGGGAGCTGGGCAAGACCCAAAAAAATTGTAAATGATATCTGCAAGGATGACATGTATTCAACATTCTAAAACTCAAAACACATAGTGGGTGGTCACCATGGTGAAGAAGCCCTTGGAGTTGGATCCTTCCTTCACTTATTTTCTTAACTATAGTGGACTCCACATGACCCTAGAAAGAAAGAAAGAAAGAATGCAGGGATACCAAACTATAAGCAACTTGGCCACTTTGACACACATTTGTCGAATAATTAATTAATTAATTAATTTTGAGAGTTTCAATATGACAGATGATACATTCTCAAATATTCAATCAGACTCTTTATTTTTGCTTCAGAAAAATAGCTTTTGGAAAATTCAACATTTCTGAAAATAATATAGTTAGTCTGGAACTGGCCCAAGTACTACTATGGGTATTATTACTCCACTGTAACATCAGATCATATTCATCACCGTTACACGTGAGCAAAGATAATGATTGTGCTGAGGAGGAGGAGGCGGCGGCGGCGAAATCAGCTGGAAACCCAGTCCGAGGAATTAATCATCATCGTCATCGTGATTACTAAACACAGCCGAATTCAAGTCTAGAAAGTAGAAACCTACGCAACCCAGAAACCCACTCGAGCCAGCGAGCCGGCTTCTTCGCAGAAGAAGAAGGCGGGTGATGATCCTAGCTAGCTATACGCGTCGCGTGCTTCTGCTCGCTCTTCTAAGTCAGGAACTACGACAGACAACCAGATTCACTCCAAAAAAACACCTAAATTTTGGGTCCAAATCACCACGCCCAACGGATCCATGCACGCAACAAATTTGCATGCCCCCGAAGAAATCACCGTATGTGTTTAGGGTTTTTAGGGTCTAGGGATTAAACCCTAAACCCTAAACCCACCATCATCTAGGGCTGGGGCATTCCTGGAAATTACGGTACCCCCCGGGTTGGAGGTCGAGGCTCTATTATTTTGGGAATGCCTTGCAAGGCCTGAGGACATTGCCCAACATAAAAATCAACGGTTTTTTTAATTAAAAACATTACCATGATACCCAATAGGTGCACCCAACTAATCTCAAAGTATCGCGGTCAAAAAGGAAAAGAACTAAAGTGGGCATTTTCTAAAGTGAAATGCCCACATATGTATATATGCTCCATTTGAAAAACAATACACCCACATCTGCATTTATTTCATTTTTCTAAATGTTTGCTTGTACATTCCATCAAATAATGGTGCCTTCATCTACACTAGTAGTGAAAATTTTCACAAATGAAAAAAAATGCATTCCTTTCCTCTCAGATGATCCCACTAAAGGCCAAAGTGAATGGGCCTATCATCTATAATATGATGTGTACGTGTTTTTTTCTAAACACTTTCTTTTCTTCTTTTTTTCATGCATTTGTGATAATTTTCTAAAGCAAATTATTCAATTCATCTTGATAATTTGGTAAAATTTGCCAATTTTTTTGATATCACATAATTGGAAGAAAACTTGTCAAAAGTTTTATTGTGTGTTAGGTGGTTACATCCCACTTACAATAAGTAAACTAGGGTAAATTAGTTTGAAATCAATTTTAATGTGAACATGGTTCAAATTGTTTGGACTTTTGGATGGGATATAAGTTTTTTGAGTGAGGTGATTCAATGTAGTTTTTTGAATTTGACATCACATCTTTCTCTTGCGTTCTGTTGCGCTTGTTTTCCAAGTTCTTAAATGCAGGTTTATATGTTCACAAGGGTTTTGGTTATGCTAGATTTATGTGTGTATATTTGAGTTGTATTTGAATCCAAAAACTTGGATCTAATTGGATAGTGTTACAACTAAATATGTTATTGTTTTAGCAATGGAGTTTGTTTGTGTTTTGCATGATAATGTTTTTGGTTTGTTTTTGAATTTGCATATAGTAAAAGTTGTAACTAGGGGCACTTTCTTGGTCCTCCATGATAGTTTAAAGAATCTCATTCAATGATTGTGATGTGTTTTTATGTGCTTTGGGATTAAAACTCCTTTGGGAGTTGACCCAAACGAGACATGTCTAGTTTGGAATTTAAGGTGTCAAAAGAAGAAAAAAAACAAAAGCAAAGAAGAATCTTACTACTACCACAAAACCCCCTTCTTTAAATCTTTCTTTTTCTTCCTCTTGATTTAGGCAATAGCAAACATGTGCTTGAAATTAGTGGTGACAATAACAATTGTAACAACAAAATAAGCACTACCATCATCAAACTTCAAATTTAGGTGGCTTTCAACATTTCATCCATGGTGACAATCACAAGTAAAGGGGCATATCCTCCTTCTTGTCTTTGTTATTCATTGTTGTTGATTTGAACACCCACAATAGTTAACACACCTATAGCAAGTAGCAAGGGAGGAAAGGAGGGGGGGGCATAACCTTTTCTAGAAGCTTCATTGGTGCCTAGGTGGTGGTGGAAAGGCCATCCTCTTTGTCACCTTGATCTTGGTGACATAACAATTTTATTATTGTAACTAAGGAAAGAAGCAAGGGGGTAGCAAGGCAACAATGGTAGGAGGCAAACACCATCATCATTTTGTGTTGAAACTTGTGGAACTTCTCCCTAACTTAGGAGGCTCAACATATTTGGGAGGTCCATGAAGCATGTGATAACTTTGAGGTAAAAAGGTTTAGGGGTCTAATCCAGACCTCCCACTTTATTTTTCATTTTTACTTAAAATTTGGGATAGAAACAAATTTAAGGTTAATTCAAACCTACCACATGTTAATTTTTTAATTTTTGAAATTTCAAGGTTTTCATTTTGAAATTAATCACAAAATGTTTTTGGAAATTCATATCACTTTTATAAATCATGTGTGTTTTTATGTTGGTTCTAATGACTAAAACTTTAATCAAAACAAATAGGAGACAATTTTTTTTAATAAAATTAAAATTAATCATTTATGCCAAAAATTTGATTATATTTTTTACGAGAATGATTATCCATTATGACTAAAATTATTTAAACTATTATTTGATGTGGTAATTGTAAGACTATGAACTCAACAACTAGGGTATCTTGATATATAATATTCTATATAAAGATAATACTAAAAGATCAATTTGCATTTTAAAAGCCAAGGGAAAAACTAAAGTACAAAAAATATGTCAGAAACTTCCATGAAAAAAATATGAATGTTTGTATTCCTTTCCAACAACACATCTGCAACCTCTTACAAGCTTTGAGATGAGAGAATGAAGAAATGATAGAAACCCCATGTCATTTCCTCATCCCTTCCTATGATAACTCTTTCATAATTCCTTAATTAATTGGTCAACTCATGTTAATCACCTTATCTTCAAATAATAACTACCCACGTAGCTTCATCCCCTAGTAAATAGGAGATAATAAGTGAATACTTACCACTAATAATTAAAAAGTTGTTGGGGGTGCCCACTAGGTTAGCTAAACAATCACTATTAACATTTCATTCCATTGAAATTATGTTTTAGAATTAATTTTTCATTGAAGGTAATTTTGTGATGGTAATTACCATCCAGTAGTAGAAATTTTAAATTAATTTTAAAAATTACTAATATAATTTTTTTAAATCATTTAATTTCTTTAAATGTTTTTCCAATTAAACTATGGATGAATCCTAAAGTACACAAGACTTGTGACTGCATTATTAAAAAAATAATTAATTCAACAAACCATATGATAGGTAATCATGATGATGTCATGAACACATGTCCAAAGTGAGGTTTGAACTTTCATCTCTTTGGCCACAACACCCCCATGTTTTTACCATTTGACCACCGCTTCACATGGTGATCTAAATTTTTATTACAAAACATATAAACATAATTTTTTTCAAGTTATGCATTATAACATTATTATATAGTTGGGTGAAAACATGGTCAAAGGAGCCAGGGATGTTAAGGTAAAAATCATTTTTCAAGGACTGCACATGAAACGTGTCATTTTTGTGTTTGTCTATATCCTAAAATTTTGTATTTTAAACATTCAGTTTAACATTGCATGTTAAATATAAATACATTTTTTACTACAAATTTATTTTATATCATATATTGTGCATTCATGCCTTCTATCACATAAATACAAACAATATTTGTTAAGGCCACATTTTCAAAATCCATAATTTTCAGGGTCAAAAGCATGTTTGAACCAAATGTGTTCGAATCGGTTATAGAATAATTTTTATTAGTTCAAATCCTTTTGCCCTTCTAATCATGAATGTTAAAATCATCTCCAATTTTTAGAAGGAATGGTGTACATTTAGTAGAAAAAAAATGGCATTGAAAAAAAAAAGATTGTCCACTCTTGAAATTTTTGTACTTTGAACATGCAAAAACATTTTTTAATTCTATCAAGCTTTGAACATATAAACTTTGCAATTAACGAAAAATGTTCCAAAAGCTTTTATGCCAATTTAAAGTATTATGCTTCCATTGTGATCCTTCAAACATACAAAAATACAATTTTAAGGAATGTCCACTCATTTGGGTGATTCTTTTAATTGTGTTTATACCCAATTAAATGATTTCGTGACACATTTAAGTACACATGTAGATATATCATTTTTCAATTTAATTCATTATAAATTTGACAATTACATTGAAATGTATAATGCCATTTAATTTCAAACTGTAAATTTTATTTTATTATTTTATTTAAATTCTCATTCAATTTAATGATGTAACTTTTAAATATTCCAAATGATAAAATATTTTTTAAAATTTTAATTGGGAAAATTTCAATTCCAATAATTGAAATAAATTTTATTTTCAAAATCTCACAATGGAATTTATTTCACTTCAAAAATTATATAATTAAAATTCACATGTCATTGGTTTTGTTAAAAATGTAAAACAATTATTCCTTTTCATTTCAAAAAATATTTTTTTCACATATACATCTTTTTAATAAATAAATATTTAAACAATTAATTTCACATTTCATTTTTTCAAATGTCATTTTGTTATATTTCAAAAGTTGTCCTTATTTTTATTTTAGAGTAATTTTTTTTATAAAAATGAGAACATGAAATTCATAATTTACTTTCACTTTTTGGTAATTAAATTTGAGAAATGATTTTTTTAATTTTGTATTGTCATATCATTAAAAAATCATAATCAATCATAATAAATCATATTTAGATGACCGATTTTAATCACATAAGGTAAGTTAAACAATTACATGCATGTCAGTGTCACATGCACCATGTGTCCAAAATAATGTTCATTTTGACTAGATAGCTAAAAAAATTCAATAAAACAAACATACCTAGTTTTGATTTTAGTCAAATTAACCATAATTAATAATTTTAAACAAATGAAATTGACTTTACAATTTTTTTAATGTGATCCTACTAACATAAACATCATTTTTTGTACTTGCGTATTTTCAACCTATGGAATTCAATTGTAGTGATTTTTGCATGGTTGGATTTTAAATAGGAGGCCTCTACACATGAGAAATTATAACCCATTTTGAAACAAAAAATTTAGGAAGGTTTTCACAATGTCTGAGAAATGGCATGGGTAAGATCAAATTTCACCATTTTTTGGCAACAAGATGCCAATGTTGGTGAATTTGAAGACATGTGTTCCCCATAAATGGTGGAATGTTGTACCATCAACACATGTGAAATGTTGCCTTATCAACTTTTGATTTTTTAAAGGAATTGTTTTATTATAATTTATGAATGAGAATTACAAAAGTGAGAATTCATGTGATATGAAAGAGTTCATTCCCCATTTGTGTTGTTTAAGAGTGTGCATATGGTTCATTCTTGATATAAGGATACATTTCATAAGGCATCATAGTGCAGGGAAATGTGGGGAAATATATGTTTTGCTTGACAATCCAACAAGGTGTGCAACCCATGGATTGATCACTCCCCATCATTTTGAACTTTACATTCATAACTATGGCAAAGTCAATCATGGACTACCAATGTTGGGAAAAATCAAGGTTTCGAAAAAGGCCAAAAAATGAAAGGTGTGACTAATAAGGGTCCACCTCAAAATTAACTTTACTTGTTAATTATAAACCAACCCAACACCATGGAAGTGATATTCGAATATATTGTCTAGAGGCTATGATTACAAACATGATAATGAACATGGAAACACAAGTGAAATTTAATAAACATATTTCAAGGAAAGACAAAGAGTGAGAGACATCCCATCTCTTAGCCCATATGTCAACCCCTTATTTTTATCAAGTTAGATTTCCAAGTTCACTGGCCCAAATGAAATTATGTTGAACATTTTGAAAGATCACATGTCATGAGCAATAAGTGGAAATATGTTAATGTTTCAAGTCTAATTGAAATGTTTTTGATGGACATGTTAATGATAAGAACAAAATGTTGAAACATCCACAAGGTGTTAATATATAAAATGTTAAATCCTTAACATGGGGAAGTTATAAGTTTGCCTACCATAATCATTTTTGTCAATGAATATGGTTTCCAATCCCATGGGAGCATTGACTTTTAATATTGTACAAATGGCATCAAGGAAGTTGTTTGGTTTCATTTTTTAAACAAAGGCACCAAACAACTTGCAAGGAGTGAAAACAACTATGTATCAAACAACATTTTTTTGTTGAAACATTTGTTATTCCCAATATTTAATTAGTAGCATTGTTCCATTTGATGACCACATTGTGCGAGGATGGGAAAACACCAATGATGGTGGTTACATCATATAAATGATAAATGATATCCCACACATAATGAAAATTGTTAAATATTAATTTGGTAAAACTAACCAAGTGTGAATATACTTCAACAACAATGATGATAATCAAATACATATTTTTGGCAATTGAATTGAACATCATATGTGTGGGGATTATTGCCATACGAACAAACAAATGCACTTAGACAAGTATGTCATGCCCTTATTGAAAAAGATCTTCAATGCCCTTGGGCAAGCTAAGGTGTTTAGCATTTTGAACTTACATTCTAGCTATCATCAATTGCCATTGAAGGATGGTGACAAAGTCAAGACAACTTCTTAAAATATTGATCCTAATGGGAAAGATTGTTTATAGCAATGACAATTCTTGCCATTTGGTTTGAAGAACAACCTTACATAGTTGCAAAAAAAATTAGATTGGGTGTTGGTAGGCTTCCACTTTGTTAAATGTTACATCAATGATAATATTACCTTTAGTTTGATTTTAAAGGATCATGTGCAACACTAGTAGGAGGTGTTTAAAAGACTTATGGAACATAACCTTAAGTTTGATCCTAGCAATTGTGGTTCCCTTCAAACTCAAGTGGAACACTTAAGTCACATGATTTATCCTAGTGGATTAAGGGTTCAAAAGGCCAAGGTTGAAGCCATTTCACAAGTTCCTCAATCATTACATGTTAACCAACTGTGAACTTTTATAGGCTTGTGCAACCATTATCAAAGGCTTGGAAAAAGATGTAATAACATTATTGTTAAACCTTCAACCCAATTCATGAAAATTCCCATTTTGTGATGACCCATACAAGGATCACCTTTTCAATTACATACTCATTGAAACACTTTAGGGTTTGGAGTAGTATTTACTTAACTTGATCATGATGTTTGAAAATTTGTGATGGCATATGCTAATTAATCTAACAATAAAACAAAGGCAAAATATAATTTGTATGACGGGGAAAACCTTGCTATTGTTTAAATAGTTTCATCATTATAATGTTATCTTTATGGTAGTCCATTTACATTGTTTATACATTATTAACTTCTAAAATTCTTGTTGGAATTAGATTATTTCATAGGAAAGTTACCAAATGGGCATTTATCTTTCATGAGAGCAACTTTGACAAAGTTCATAAGGCTAATAAAAGCAACATGGATGTTAATGGATGAAATTGAAATTTAAAATCTAATGAAGAGGATACCATTGGGGTTCATTGGCATGGAAATATAGATTGAAAAAGGTACCAAGATGACATGCCTTTGTATACCTATATACTTTGTTGATGTGTTTTAGGGATGTATATTAAACTAACATGGGTAATGGGGATTCCCATGATGTGGACATTGAGTTGAAGGGGTGAAAGCACACTAAGGGTGAGCCACTTTTCACCCAAAAAAGTGATGGATAACAAATATTATTGTACATAGGAAGTTAATATTTTGATGATATCTTTTGGTTATCCTAAACACAAGCAAAAAAACTTTAAATTTTACATGACAACCTTTTGGACCTCAAAGTTTACTTCGAGTCAAAATTAATCTTGATCCAACAGTTAGATGAAAAGGATTGGATAAAATAAATGTACATATAGTATATAACTTACAATTTTTCAACAGCGATAGGGCCTCATGTTTATGGTTCATAAAACATTATCAAACAAAAGAAAATTGAAAAAATAATGCAATGCCTATCTATAAAATCACCTCCTCTTTGATATGCTAGTGGTTTTTTCCTATAAAAAGATATTAGTATGCATTTATTGTTAAAGAATGCAAAAAACACACTTTTTTGAATGAAATTTCATCCAAAAACTTAAACTTTCTAAATGGTCCTAGATTTAATTCATGTATATCAATATCATACACCAAAAAAATTCACCAAAGAATTCCACTCGCAACCTTAGTTTTGAAGTATATACGAAAGTTTTTCAAACTATGTGATAGGTATTATTTTGTCACAAATATACTCCATATATTCAAGTTTTTCATTATTTGTTGGATTTCTAAAATATTTTTTAATATTATGTTTAAATTTAATCGTATATATAAAAATCCAAGATGTGATGTCCATACATTACCAAAAAAATTAATTGCAAAAATATTATACTTGTGACTATAATTTTTGGGGGGTTTAGTGTGCTTATGCCTAAAGGGCCATGATGCCTTTGACATATATGAAAGTACACATGTTATTGCATATTTGCAAGTAGTTGAAGTTCTATTTAGATTAAAACCCAAAGAATATGATTGGGTCATGTGGAAGGCCAAATAATTCAAATGGGAAGGTAACTGTTACGGCCATCCAATGAATTCCCAACTTTTTGGTACTTAAATGAAATAGGAGCAATGAATGAACATTTCACTACTACAACATTAAGTGACAAATAAGCACAAAAAGTTTATGAAACCAAGAGTACAAATGAACTAGAGGACTCTACCATGCAAAAATTTCAAACTTGTAAAAAGACGCACAACTTCAAATTTAAAACGCATTGCAAAAAAGCAAATGGAAAAAATGACTTGAAGAATAATCTCTCAAATCTCCAACATTAATGTCATAAAATTACAACAATTGATGATACATCTTGGCTATTCAAGTTTCCCATATAAAACTTCTAAAGCAATCAAAAAACGGTGGAAATCCCAAAAAGTTAAAGAAATCCCCAAAAAATCTCCTAATGTAATAAATAAGCCTTATCTACAAGTCTAAATTAAAATCGGCCATCTAACTATTTTTTTGGTTTTGAAAATAACCTAGGGTTTTCAATAACATTTTTTTTGGAATATTTTTTAGTAACAATTTTAGGTAGTGGTTTTTTATAGTGGTTTTTGGTAGTGGTTTTCAATACTAAATTTCAATAATGGTTTTCAATGGTAAAGTTGATAATGATATTTCTTATCCTAACAATTTTTACACTTTTAACAATTTTTTTTTTTTGTGGGTGTGGAATGATGGACAAATGTGAATAATGTTTCATCTATAACAACATCAAGGTTTATATAACATGTTTATGAATAATTGAAACATTTTTCGGTCCAATGCATTTACAATTTATTCTAGGCATAATAATAGTGGTCTAGGGGATGCAAATGTAAGTTTAATAATTTGTTTCTTAATGTGTGGTGTGTGATTGAGTACAAATGTTATTAAATGCACCTACACCTCATTCATAGCCATTGCTTGTTGTAAAGCTTCATTATTAGTGGATTTTGGATTTTGTTAATTCATTAAATTTAATAATACAACATAATCAAAAACATTTTAATGATGATCAAACATTTCTTGAAGTAGTAAGAGTTGGAGCCATTGCCCAAATGCAATAATGAAAAAGTTGCCTATCCATTTATAAATATGGTGTGTAATAGGTTTAGTGTTCCAATTAAAATATTCATTGACCAAGGCATGAGGAGTTTCAAAAGTTGTGTGGAAAAACATTAATTGATCATCACATGATTTCATAAAAAACATCTTGAGGCAATCAACTTAACTAAATGGAAAGTGTATACAATGAAGTGGGGTGAAAACATGATCAAGTATACAACAAAAGTAGCTATGAGTAGTTATCATATGTTTATACATAAATGCAAGAAAGTAGAGTTGAAACATTTTCAATCATTGTTAAACTATTGTGGTGCACAATATTGAATATATAATATGTTGTATACAAAGTTTGGAAAACTTTAATGTACTAGAAATAGGTCAAAAATATTTTTGAAATTGACCATTGGAATTGTGTTAAAAAATATTTCTACATTAAAAGATTGATATATTATTATTATTACCTTGGAAGTTGAAAGTGCATAAGTAAATTTTAGATGGCCATTAACCAAGAAAGTAGAAAAAATCAACATTTCATATACTTGAACCTTACTTTGTTTCTTTGGTCAGCTAAAAAGGTAAAAATGAATTATTTGCATTTTAAAAAAATCTACTTTAAACATGCGATTCTTCAATATCATTAACATAGTTTCAAAGAATATGTTCATATTGATCATTAAATTAAATAATATTTAAAAAATTGATATGTTAAAGCATGATTTATGGCTACTTTACACTTTTATTGACAAGGATCACGAAATGTATACTTGATCATGCTTTCACCCAATGAAGTTTGTTTAAGATGAGTTTCAAAAAGGTCATACTAAAGATTGGGATTTACAATTACCATGGTTAGCTATGGGCCATAGGTTTAATTGTCAATCCTTTCTTGCATCCTTTTCACCATATTTTCTATTGTTCGATCATGAACCCAAAACATTAACTTCAATTTGATGAAATACTATGGTAGTAATGAATTTGGATGATTCAATTTATGTGTGGTTTCAAACATGTGAGTAGCAAACAACTCTATTTTGACAAGTAATGCCAATGGATATGAAAATTTTGGCAATTTTTTAACATTAAAAAGTATGTTACATTATGCCACTATTTGTGGAGGTGAACCGTATCACCTTGAACTTATATGTTTGAGCTCGGAGATTATGTTCCCATGTAAAAAACAACATCAACTACCTTGGATGTGATTGTAAGACATTATTTTTGTGGGTACAAGAGGTGAGTTACCTTTCAAACTGTTATTGTTGAAGGAACAAGATGGTCAAACATGGAAAGACCATGTATAGAATTGCACGCCAATGTCATCTTCCTAGTGTAGATGGTTAAATTAACCCATCCCCAACTATTGTTCCTATTAGCCTATAATGTACATGTTGTGTGGGCAATTTTCAACGGTAGCTATGCTATGCTAATTTATAATTGATGCTCCAAAGGATGGCATATAGGATGTTTTACACTACCATGGGATACTTTTGTAATTAGATATAAGGAATATCCTAAGTTTTTGTCCATGATGATTCACAATTGATTAAGGATTTGGGGGATTACAATTAAGTGCCTAACAATGGGTTCACATTTTCACTTGGCCTATTGGCCTTCTCACTTTGAAACCAAGGTGTTCATTTTTGGTGGATTCATAGGAGGAATTTGCTATGTTGTTATTTAACACAAGGGGACCTTAACTTCAAATAAGGAGGCAATTTGGATGTGATGTGCCATTTTAAGGTGTTTTGTGTCATTTGTTTTATGTGTGTGTGGATAACAATAATTGTAAATGTCAATATGGTAGCATGCACAACAACTATTAGAAGTTTCATTGTGTTCATTACAATAAATCATGATTTTAAAAACAAAAATATTGGTAAAAAAAGACCAAATTGTGACATTTGTTGATTTGCCCATGAATTAATCATATTGAACAAGTCGATTACTAGTCAAATCATCAAATGCCTTTTTTAACTAATGGTTTTAATTAATCATCATTTTGATTAATCATCTTTTTGAATGTTAAATTTGTTTTCTTACTATTCATATCAATTAGTTAATTTGGTCCACTATCTATTAGTCATAGTACTAGTGGTAGTAAAAAGGAACAAAAGTTTGATATTTTATGTAGGTAGGGTTTAAGTAGGTAGGTAAAGCTAGCCTAGATTAGGCATCTAGGCTAAAAACTTAACCTAGGCTATAAACCTAGGCTATAAACCTAACCTAGGTTAAAAGCTTGGATTAGGCACCTATGCTATAAGATTAGCCTAGGCTAGGAACTTGCCTAGGTTACCTAGCCTAAATGCTTATAAAAACCTACCTAAGCATTAAGTCTAGAGGTTAAATACCTAGCTAGGTTACTTGAATTAATGACATTTAACTTAAGTTAAATAACCTAGTTTAACCACCTAGCCTGGTTGCTAGCCACCTTAATCACAAAGCTTAATGAGATAGGGTGAAAATGTGAAGATTTGAACCTTTCACCTTTACGTTGAAACACCAATTAGTCCTCAAGTATTGCACCATATCTTCAACAAACAATAAATCGTGTCATGTTATTTTTATGAACATTTTTTTCTAACCTACCTAGGAAGTTCAAATTAACTACCTTGGATTAACTAGCTTATTTTATTGACCTAACCTTACTATTTAACTAATTACCTACCCTATTTATGTATTTAACTCAACCTACCTAATTAATTACCTAGCCTACTTACTTGGCCTAGCCTACACACCTAGTTACCATATATACATCCTAGCCTAGGTACTTAGGTTGATCAAACTAGATAATTAACCTACCTACTTAACATACCTATGTCATAGCCTAGGTACTTAATTAGCTAGATAGGCTAACTTCATCGGGCAAGCTTTGTCAAGACCATTTGAAATGCTCCCTAGTTGTAATGTCTACCCAATTGTTACAAGAACAAAACAAATATAAACTTTGCAAAAACAACCACAATAAACCACAACAACTTTCCGCACCAAACTTCCATGCAAAACATGAATAAACCCAATGCTTAAAACAAAACTAAATCTAGTTGGGAGACGACATAAAATTAGATTGGACTTTTGTTGATTCAAAATATGATTAATCTACAAAAAAACAAGAATCTAAGCCCAAACACATTAATGTTCACAAAATTGCAAAAATGCATAAACATGAAAAAACTATATAAATGTACATTAAAGCAAGATGTTGGAATCTCATATCACTAATAGTGATTTGGTATCGACACTAAAAGGGTTTTGAATTGCATCCACAAAATAACTAGAACCTATTCACACTAAAATTAATTTCCCACTAATCAAAAAATGAACTAAATTAATCAAGCTGACTCAAGTTAATGTTAAACTAACTATGATTTAACTGAGTAGCTAACATAAAACACCTAACAAAAAAATTCTTCTACAACGTCAAGAAGGAGAAATAAATAAGTTTTTTGTTTCTTCTTATTTAATGGTGACAACAACTTGTTAAATAAAGAAGAAGAAGAGGAAGAAGAAAAAGAAGGAAATAAAAAATAGGAGAAGAATAAAAAAACCAAAAAACTAGAAAAATGTTTGGAAAGTGTTCGAAAGCTTAGAACATTGGGGGAGTTTCAAGAGAAAAAACAAAAGAAAAAATGTGGGAATGGTAGGGAGGGGTGTAACTAGGCCAAAAGGAAATGGGGCATTGAATTATTTTTTGTTGTTTAGTTTGTTTTTTTTACTAGAAATAAGCCTAAACACCCTAATGATTGTTGAAATTAGGTTTCATGCCTAAATGGGGAAATCCCAATTTATGCAGCCATGGGGGTTGGGTCACTAAGATGCACCAAGTTGGTTTCATAGTTTTGATTGGTGGTGGAGAAATTATTAAATATTCAAAAGAAAAATAATTATAAAAATAATTATAGTAGAATTTGGGTGCACTTTTGGTAAATTTTGGAAACCCTTGGTGAATGGGATATAATGAAGGTTATTGGAAATTCTTAAACCTAAGATATAGAAGATATGGAATTTTGAGTTTCTTTTGTCATTGGAAATTCAATTAAATTGAAAAAATGATTTTGGAAAGAAAAGTTAATTGAGTAACAAGTTGGCACTTGTGCTAACATCATAGGTCACATGATTACATGATTAGTTCTTCACTTGTTCCCAAGCTCACAATTATTAATTCTACTTGCACTTTGCATATTCTACCATCTTGTTTTGCATTCTACATTGAATGTGTGTGTTAAATGGAACTCTACCTTTAAGTTTTGCTCAATAACTTTCTCCATTGATGTAGGTGATGATTAGTTATAGGTATTTTGTTTTCATGTTCATGACTATTACTCCAATGCACTTGTTTTGGTAAGTACAAGGTTTCATTGGTATTTTAGTTTTTTTTTAACAATCTACAATGTGTTTTGTGGTGTTAAGTGGAAGTTGTTATTATTATGCACCAAAGATGGGGCACACATAGTTTTGGCATTAATGAGCAATCGCCAAAATTATATATGTTCACCCTTAGGGTGGCCCAATTTTATTTTTTTTCATTTGTGCGAGGGGGGCCCGGGGTTTGTTGGCACATGAAGGGGTAGTTGAGATTTATTAGGACTTTTTTGTTCCCAATATTTTTTCCACAAAGTTCCCAATGATGTCCACACTATTTTTTCAAGTTCCCATGTGTTCTCCAAGTTGTTCCAATAACATCACATTTTATTTTTCAAATTGTTTCATGTAATCTAAATAATTAGACCAAAGGGAAAATTTATACACCTAATTTTGTATCTTGGGTGTGTTTATAACATGATTACTTTTTGCGATGTTCTCAAAATGTTCCCATTGTAAGTCCTCCAAAGGTTCCCAATGATATTCCCAAAATATTCCCAATAGTATCACATTTTTTGCCCATTTTCATCCCATAATTTCATAAAGGTTGAGCTTGTGTAACCAATAAAGGTGAGGGAAAGGGAAGGCACCTTTATACATACTTTTATTTTGGGAAATTCCTAATGTTTCCAAAATAATATGATGGGACAATCAAAATAACTCCTTGCAAATAAACAAATAGACTTTGTATGCATTACCTTACCCCCCTTTGCAAATGTTGAAAGGTTTTCATTTATAAAAAATAATTTTTAATTAAGTCCTGACCAACACATAGGTAGATGACACATCACCCATACATCATACAAAATCTTTGAACAATATAAGAGATTAACTTTATATGTTTTTGGGCTAGGATCGCCAACATGCCAAAAGACCTTGCTTCACCGGGATTGTGCACCAACAACACATACTTTTGCTCCATATATAACCATATTATTATTATTTACAACTTTTACGTTTAAAAATCCATTTTGGGGTTACAAATGCATTTGTTGTGTACACCATAATAGGAGGTGGGTGGTCTATCTCATTATCCAATGTTTGTTTAATAAGACTAATTAATTGGTAAATGTGAACAAACATGTTGCACATGGGATTTGTGAAGTTTTGAAAAGGAATGTCATGTTAACGCATAATTCGAAAACAAAACATTTTTTCATTGACACATTTATTTTTTGTTTATATGCATATAAGTGTGGTTATATAACAACATTTTGATTTGAACAAATTGGGAAGAATGCCACACAAATTAGACATTGGAACCTTAGTACCACAAAAGGTTGAATTCATGAATTGTTTTTACAAATATGCTAGATACTTGTCATTCTTTTTTTCATAATGAAATTTCTAGTGTTGGGTTAATATTGGATTGAAATATCATACTAGATTGATCCAAATATTAGAAAATTTTAAAATTTTATACACCATGACAATATTCATATTAAGGTAAACAACTGAAAATGCATACCAAGTAATATCAATATTTATATAATTCAAGAATTGTTCACAATGTTATGAATATCAAGGTATTAAATTTTAAAATCATGCTAAAGAGGTACTAAATATGAATATGAATATAAATTGATCTAATGTGTGATGCCATAAAATAAATGTAATTATATGCACAAGTTGAAGAAAATAAACATTACAATGAATGATTAAAGGTAACCAACACAAATAAAAAGTTGATATACAAAGGTACCAAGTTAAGAAAAAATCATTGATGAACCAATCATAACCATGTTGAAAAAAAATCGAATTTGTAATTGACATCCTAAAGTAAGTCCTTATATTCATACCATACCTGATATGAACATTAGTTAAGATAGGTGACATGTTTATACCAATTGGATATAAAAGGAGTTAAGGTAATAAGTTTACATATATTTTGGCAACCCAATTTCAACCATAATATTACCCTAAACCTTATTTAGTAATAATATCATTTGTGAATACCTTTGTATTGGTAGGGATTTTTTTGTTTTCAAGGTTTTGTGTAGATTTTAACTTTTTAGGTTAAAGTTTATTTTTTCTTTTGGTTTTTTGCAGTTCATGGGTGAAAACATGAAAAAAAGAGCTAATCACACCAAGGTTAATGTCTTTTCCAACCACTGTTTTTTCCACATGGCAATTTTTTATCAGTTTTTATTGCATTTTTCACACGGTTTTAAAAAATGAATATCAAATTTGAAGTCAAATATGACATATAACATAATAAAAATTCAATTTTTTTTTGCATCAAGCCTTATGTTATAGTCAAATCTATAACTTTACTTTGAACCATGATCACAAATTCAAAATTATAATAGTGTTTAAGGACATTTGAATATTAAAATCTAAAAGGGTATATGTGTTTTTATTTTTTGAATGTTTTGAAAACATGGATCCATTCTCAAGTGGAGTGTATTAAAGTTTACAAAACAATTGAAACAATTTGGTAAACATTTGATAAGGGAAAATGACTTTTGATACAAAAAAACCACTTGTCAACATGCTTTTCTTGAGTCCTTTAGACATATAAAAGAATTATTGAAACATGGTGAATTTTCATGAAAATTTTGTAGTTGCAACTTTGAAAGTATGAAATATTATTATATATATATATATATAGTGTTCCCATGGTGATTTTTCGAAAATTCAAAAAATAGTTTTTAATGAATGTCCGCACATGGCTTGGCTCCTTTTCTCCTACTTTCACCCACATGAAGCTTTTTTTCATTGTTTTTTTTGTCATCTTCAAATTTGAATCCATGTATGAGCTACCCCCATTGCCATTTTTTGCTTTTTGTTTCATTTTTTCTCCTTTTCCATTCTCCACCATTTTTCCTTCCCTATTTTTTTATCTTATTTGTACATCAATGCTTGTTTCTTGTTTGGTGTGCAATGTGCAAAGTTTTGTGAGTTTCATCATTGAGCTTCTCAAATTTTGTTGTCAACTTTCTTTCTACATAGAGAAGTTGAACAAATAACACAATTGTCAATATTTCATAATGTCCTTAACATGGTCGTCATCATTGTTAGGACACCTTTGTAATCATCAAACTTATCAAAAAATTTGCATAATTACAAAACTTCATCACAAAGTTTTTCAAGTGGCATTGCATATATTTTTGATAAATCCATTGTCAAGCTTTATCAATTTGTTTCATGTGATTGTCCTCATCATCATGTTCATCTTTACATCTTCTAGTCTCCAAGTAAGCACCAGTTTTTTTTCCTAGTTTATTTTGGTTGTTTGTTTCTCCCAAAAAATGTTGTTTATTAAAAAAGTTATTTCTTTTTTAAATGTTTCTTACTACATGTTTTTCTAGAGTCTCAACCTCTCCCTTTCTTTTTTCGTTTTATATTTTCTTTGTGTTGATTTTGACTTGTTTTGAATTTGAATTGTTGTTTCTCTTCATATGTGCTCTTTGGTTTTTGGGGTGCTTGGGGGTTAGTTTTTAGTTTTTGTTTGATGTTAATCTTGTTTACATATTAATTTAACAAAGTTGTATCTTATGGTTTTTTCATCAACACAAAGAAAAAACTAAAATGTGAAAGAAGGTTTCAAACCCTATAATGTTTTTTGACATCAACATAGGTGATGAACCTACACATCCATTACCAACAATCTAATAGAAGAATTTGTTTTTTGCTTGCTTCCCACTTGTAAAATTTATCAATAACTTATAAAAGACAAGGCACCATGTCCTTCAAATTAATCATTACACTCAAGCAAGATGTTGTCCATTGATGTAATTACATTTCAAGTTTGTTTTATAGATTGAACTATTGATTGAATATTAGTAGAAGTAAAACAATTTTCCTTATAACTTTGAAAATGAATGGACAAACTTTGTAAGCTCTTCATTGTACCAAATATCTAATATCTAAACCTTAATTGCAACTTGGACCAATTTGGTTATAAGAAAAAAATCAATTTGCAACTGTAATTTGCAACTATAAATAAGTTGCAATCAATACCTATGACTAAAAATCCATTAGTTGCATAATTGAAATTGCATTCAACTTCTAATCACAAATGATAACTCATCATAATGTTAGCACATTGCACATGGATGATGTATATGGTCAACATATAGTCTCATTCATTGACCATTCATATGCAATTTGCAACTAAAATATACCCCATTTACATATTGCCATTTGGTGCAATCAAAATTTGTCATTTGGCATAATTGAAAGTTGTTATGTGACATTTGAAAAATAAATTAAGAAATTCAATTTATGTAAGTATGTAGGTGGGTAAGTAGGTAAAATGTATATAAGTAGGCAAATAAGTAAATATGTAGATAGGTAGGTAAGTAGGTTTTTAAATTTAATTTTATGTTTAACCTTTAAGGTCAAGCTTTTAAAATATTGGTTCACCCCAAATGTCATGTTTTATTTAATGTTATTTGTGTGTTTTTAATGTTTTAAATGCACCTCTTTATATAATCTACAATATTAAAATAAAGGACCAAAAGCTATGGGATAAATTTTATAGTTGCAATTCAGTTGCAAACTAATTTGTGACCAAAAAAATTTATCCCATATTTTAATCTTTTTCTTAAATAACAACCTACTTGCCTAGGCCTTACCTATTTATCTACTCAAATACCTACATACCCACCTAACCTATTAACCTACCTTCCTAACCTTATATATATATATATATAACTTAATTAATTTAAAGTAAAAATAGTTTATGTCACACCTAAATTAGGCCCACATGACATTTATGTTTAAATTTAGGCTAAACCTTGGTTAAACATTGGTAAAACCTTAACTAAAATATTCCTTGGCAAAACCTTGACTAAACATTGGCTTAAAAAAGATAGAACACTAGCTAAATTAAAAAGTTAATTAAACTTCGACAAAACAAAAAGTTGACTAAACTTTGGCAAATTTAAAATGTGAGAAAATTAAAATTTAGTTAAACCTTGGCAAAACCAAAACTTGTCAATAATTTATAATTAGTACTGAATTACTGGTTTATTACTTATTAATAGTAGTTATTTGATATTAGTCATACTTATTAATTACGAATTTTCAAATAATTAATAATGAAATAGCTAATAAATATTTAATATTTATTTGATTAAATATTAATAAATAATAAAATTAGTAGCTAATAATATTAACTATTAACTATCAAGCAATTGTTTATTATTAATATTATTAAAGTAATAATTAAATTGTAATTAGGAATAACAAATCATTCCCAATGCACTGGACTGGTGCTTGTATCGTGCAAATTCTTGTCAAAAATTAGGAAAAAAAGAGAAAAGAATATTCTGTTACAATATTCTCTTTTTTTGCCACATTTGGACTCTGATTTTCATTTGGGTTACATAAAAAAACTAGTTTCCCAAATATTTAGGCAGGTTCTAAAAACTTGTCACCATTTAATGCTATGCTAGCCAATGATGCAACAACAGAAAATTGGAAAAAAAAAATCACTGCCATGCACCATTCTAGTGTCCCTATGTACATATCAGACAACTTGCTTGAGCAAGTGATAATATGAGATCTATTTGATCTCATTGTTGATTCCTCACCATAGGAGTCATTGTTGCTTTTGGTAATTGTGTCAAACAAATCTTTGCTACAAATTTCATAAATGTTTTTAACATCAAAAAAACACACATTGAAGTTCACAGGTTTGTTTTTTTGTGCTCTGCATAGCTCATGTTCTGGAACACAGTTCAGGTTCTGATGTTCTGCATAGAAGAAAAACATTATATGTTTTTACAACCCTACCTGGGATTTAACTACACAACCTCAAGGAACTGAGATCTAATTATTATCATGTGTTTTCCCACTGTTGGCTGCTGGTTCACTGTGGCTAAATTTTATAAGATTGTTGCTTCATATAACAACATTGTTGCTTGTGGTAACCACAGTGCATGCAGCATGAACTTCAAGACAAATCCATTTGCTTTGTACTATGTTTGTGTCTATGCCCCTGGAACATCCATGTGGTTCATGGAGCTTGCAAAAATGAATGGTTGACATGACAATGTGTTGTAAAAACCGTATGAGCATCTGACCATCATGTTCCTCTTGGATAGCAGTGATAAACTGCAATGACTACCCAGTGACTTCATCAACTCCCAACAGTGGGTGCAGATAAAGTAAAAAATAATCCACCCAAAAGTCTGGAGCAAAGTTCTACAAAATCAAGCTTCACTACACTAACTATACTAAAACTTAATAAAGTACAAAAAAACTTCTCCATACTTAGAATCTAAGTCAACCTGAACACATTTGAGAGAGGAACCAATAATTAATGTACGGAGCTTTCAGATCTAGTGACATATCAGCAAACAGGAAAAAGAGAAAATCCAACCCAAGGTGTGGAAAAAACCAAAACCCAAAAAACAAAACAAAACTGAGGAGCAGTCTGAACAATGGTGGCAGTCACATGCATGTTCAGAGATGTTCAACAGCAGTAACATGTAAGGGAGTAAACATCCCCACTAACTTCATCAGCTCCTGGCAGTGGGCAGAGGTAAATGCAATGCATTAACCAATGTGCTGAATTTCTGTGACTTGCAGTAGAAAGGTACATCTGAGTAAACTGCACTTTTGAAGCAAACCAGACTTCATTCTTTCAACAAATACACAAAATGGTCAGATTTCGCACACTGACTTCCAGACAAGGATATAGTTTGCAGCATTGATGCACACCAAGTAAAAAATTCTCTTGTTATTGAAAAGAAAATGCTTCTAAGAAAATATGAAGTTTCAACAACCCACAAGCTTAATCAATAGTCTCCTCTTCAACATGTACCTTTCATATTTTTACTTTTCCAGTTTGCTGATAAATGTGTCCAATGGTGGCAACTCGTTGATGAGTTCTTGCCAATCGGGTGTACCCTGTGGCACAAGTCTTTGGTGTTAGGGATGTATTAATCATTTTTACCTTGCAGAATCTTGCTAATTGGATCATTTGATGTTCCAACTGAGTAGACCATCAGGCAACATTGTACCACTTTTCTGACTGAAGTTGAATGCATGCTCCAGTGACATAAAGTTACTTACCCGCCCTGATTTTCTGACACGACCATCAAGGCGCAGAACTATATAGACATCCTCCCCTGGAGTCACCTTCTCAGATGCTTGCTGTTCTTGAACCCAACTGTATCATACAACAGCAAGAATTATGAGGGCAAGGGATTTTCACATGGGTTGCAAGCTACATCCTTCAAATTCTGGATAAAACCAATTTCTGTGTTCCTGAGAGAAAGAGCATGACATTTACAGAAAGGCAGGCTACTCATGGCAGACCTTTGCCATTCCAGTGGTGAGACAGGTTCAGCCTTAAAACGCCGTTCAGATTGAACAACACCCTTGGAAGCCACCTCCTGTGCTCTTGTCTCAAACTCATCCTGCATCAACCAGGCAAACCCACCAACCCCAGTCTAAGCATCCTGCCATTTCCTGTGGTCATGTGCTTGAAAAAATTGTGTAAACAAACAATGTGCCATGTAAATAGACATTGAATCCCAGAACTTAATGCCAGATTGAGCAGACTAGCCATAATAACCAGCAGGTGAGCACTTACACCAATAGGAATTGGAGTAGTAGCAGGTTTCTGCGATCCTCCAAAGCCTTTCTTCTTGAAAGGTGCCTCATTTGTCCCAGTCCACACCAAGGGAACAAGCAGTACACCTCGCTTCAGTAACTCCTCACGGTACTTATCTGCTTGTCGAAGAGCCTTTGCAACCACTTCCTTAGAGCCTGCAACTATCACCTGCCAAAGTTGTGCACCAGCAAACAATAGACTAAAGACAGATCTAAGTCTGGTCCGTTACATATGCAAGCAATTCCAGCAGCAAGAAGTCTATTTACATGATGGCAAAAAAATCTGTCAAGGGTTGTCAACTGTCATCCTCTTATTTTGTATAGCAGATCCACCCAAGGGACACATACCGGCCTTGTGGTTTCGCGCAGCTGCACGAGCTCCACAACACGGTTGGTTGCAAGCCGCAAGGGCAACCTTGAGAGTGTTTCATCCCTTGTGATTCTGGCTATTTGTTCCTCTTCTTTCCTGCTATCCCAAATGTATAAGGCAACCAAAATTGCCGCACCTGATTGTTGGTGGAGCCACACATGGACCTATTAGGTGTGGTAGTTATGTTATGTGATTGCAAAGCAGCAGCAGGTCTCTGCACGTGACATTCATTTGCTCAACTGATCCATTTATCTCTTTTCCAAAGAATGGTAAAGGGCTGACCAGTCCAGAACTCACCACTGATGTTGATTGCAAGATTTTGTGAGGTTTCAAGAAGGCCAGGTGCCCCTTCCCCTCCTTGAATTGCACTCACAAATCGGGGCAGTGTAAACAGTGTTGAAATGCCAGCTGCTGCTGCAAATGACACATAGAAGAACTTCCGGACACCCCGGAATGGAGCCTGCACCTCACTGATCAGCTTCAAATCCCTCCGGAAGCTCTCCCCTACTTCTTCTCCACCTTTTCTGGCCTGAAAGGGCCCACAAAGTGTTAGCAATGTCACCTTTACGCCTGATGTGCATAAGTTGCTATTACTATCAACCTTCATGCCAGGATAAACAAAGGCAAGAATGAAGTTCAAAGAAGAATTGGCAAAGAAATCAATGCTATATTTGCAGGCATAATATCAGTGTGGCCCAATGCTCTGAAATTTGCTCTGCACAAGTCTTTTACAAAGCTGTACCTGTGTTGAAAATTCCTCTTTGCATCATTCTAAAGCTAGGTCAACACAAGCTGATAAACACACAACATCAAGCCTCCCCATTCTTGACTTTTGATGAAAGAGAATCTGTCCTCAATTGAAGAAGAAATTCACCTCATCTTGCAATTGTTTAAACTCAGTCATGGCTCGGAAAGAGGCCATGTCGGGATCATTCAAGATTGTACTGAACTTGAGATCATACTGCTTCAGTGCTAGTCTCAAAGCCTTTGAAGCTTCCACACCTTCCTCTCTGTTGTCCCATCCATGTAAACCCCAACCCGATCTCAAAACTGGTTATAGCAGATGCAAATCAAATTCCCCTTGCCACAAGCACAAGAATTTCAAATGAAAGATGCATACATCTCAGATTATCAATAACTCAGATGTAGGAGGGGGAGAAGAGAAGCAAGCAACTCACCATCCAATTCTGCAAAAAACAAGACATGGAGACACATGGGTTGAAATTACCTACGAGCATGGCAGCAGGCCTTATTGTAAAGAGCAGCTTGAGCTTCTTCAGCATTTGGTCTCATCTCAAGAGCAGAATCGAATTGAGCTAAAGCATCTCTCACCTAGTACACGCAAAGTTCACCACATCCAGCCCAAAGAAGAAAAAAATAAGGTTAGGGTTTCCTTCCAAAAACAAAACTCCCTCAATTTCAAAGCCTCATCATCATCTCCTCCTCCCTTGTAAACAAAAGAAAGACACCCATTCTCAGGAAGGAGCCAATTGCAATAGCTATTATACCCTGCCTTTGGAAAAGAGAGACAACCCCAAGTTGATAGCATCTTTGGCACTGCTCGGAACCACCGTCTGAGATTCCACCACATTCGGCTCAGCTGCTCTGACACAAACCCCACCTGCTCCCCAATCCCTCCTCCTCCTCCTCCTCCTCTTCCTCCATCTCCATTCATACCCACAGCAGCTAGGCTGCTGCTGGGCTTGCAAAGGAAGGAAAGTGGAACATAATGGCAGCTTGGAAATGGTGAGCATTGGTGATGCTGCTGCTGCTGCTGCAACAGAGGACGAAGATGAGCAAGGACATGAAGATACACATCCTGCAGCAGCACCCATTACAGGCATCATCATCATCCCAGCAGCTTTCAGGGCATAAGATTACAACAAGCCAGCACAAACCCTAAACAGATTCAAGAGCGTCCTGAAGTGATGAACTAAGACAGTAGCACTGAAGAGAAATCTTTCATGTAGCCTACATCAAGTGAAGAATGTTTTTTATAAAAATAAAAAAGTCAATATCCACATCAAGAATACCATTTTATTTTTTTGGCGAAACAAAAAAACCAGTGCCAATTGGCCAAAGGCTTTTTTAGGGGAAAAAAATGCGAATGTGAGTATATTTTGAGGGAAAAAAACTCTCACGTGGCCAAGTTTAGACAATGAACTCCTATAGGTCGCCAAAACAGTGTAGGATTCTAAAACAATTCCATTTTACTGTGTGACCTATAGCCAAATTTGGCCCATTCCCCTTGTGGCTGATCACCAGTCGACTGGCTGGAGTGAACCAGCAGCCACCAATGCAGACGAGGCCGTTCCAGCCGTTTTGTGAATGAACCAAAAACCCATCCTCTTCAGTTGCCCAGGGATTTAGCAGCCCCCTTCTCTGCCCCAAAATCTTCCCCTCTTGCCTTACCCCCCTCCTACCTCTCTCACCTCATTTCCCACTCACTCCATCTCGAGAGCTTAGTAGAGCTTATGAGCTTCAGCCAAAGGGCTTCGTGACACATAGCTTGAGGATAGTGGAGAGTTCAACATTGCAAGAATGTGTTGAGATTTCCCACTCACTCCATCTTGAGAGCTTAGTAGAGCTTATGAGCTTCAGCCATAGGGCTTCGTGACACATAGCTTGAGGATAGTGGAGAGTTCAACATTGCAAGAATGTGTAGAGCTCAACGTTGAAAGAACGTGGAGAGGAGAAGGAAAGATGAGCGTTTCATCCCAAAAGTAGAAGTGAGAAAAGAAAGGTAAGCTCCCTCCTTAAAGTGTGTGTGTGGTTTTTTTCATGCTTGAGAAGAAGATGCCATCGTTTTTTTCTTTCATGTTTTTGTTTCCTACCTACTTCCCCCCACTCCTACCTCCTTCCTACCTACCTTGCCTTCTTCTCTAGTAGTGTTGTAATGAAGAAAAAAATGATGGTTACGTGTTGTCGTCTTCTTTTGTGGAGGTGGTGTTGTAGAGAAAAAGAAGGCGACAACAGTTGTCGTTGCCTTCTTTCTTGGGGGGTGTTGCAAAGAGGAAGAAGGCGATGACAAGTTGTTGTCGCCTTCTTCAGGGGGGTTGTTGTAGAGAGGAAAAAAACAATGGCAACAGTTGCTGTCGCTTTCCTTTCAGCAGGTGTTGCAAAAAGAAGAAGGCAACGACAACATCTATTGTCATCACCTTTTTTTGGGTGGGTGTTGCAAAGATAAGAAGGTGATGGCAACATTTAATGTCATTGCCTTTTTCTAGGTGGGTGTTGTAGAAAAGAAGAAGGTGACGACAATAAATGCTCCTGTCACCTTCTTATGTGGTGGTGTTGCAAAATAAATAAATTGTGTTGCCTTTTTTTTTGTGTTTGAGAAGAAGAAGATGACAACAACTTCTGTCACCTTCTTCAATGGTTTTGTTACAAAAAAAAGGTGACAACAACTGCCATCGCCTTTTTCGGTGGTTTTTCTATGAAAAAGGTGATGGCAACAATGTTGTTGCCTTCTTCTATGGTGGTGGTGTTGTGAAGAAGGTGATGGCAACAAGGGGTTTCTTTTTTTCTTTTTTTTTCTTTGGTCCTTTTGGTCTAGTTTATTAGAATTGATGATTAATAATGAAATGGTGATTTTTTTAAATGTTGAAGGTTACAATGGCTAGAGGAAGGAGATTCAAGAAAGGTGGCGATGATTTGGAAGTTCACAAGTAAAATGTTGCTTCATTAGAATAAACAATTTGTGAGCAAAATGTTGCACCATCATAATTGAAAATTGATGAATTAAACAATTTATGTAGTTTAAAGTTGACAATGATGATAGTTTACAATCCAAATGGTGTGATCATTCTCAATATCGATTGAAAATTTCAATCGAAAAATGGTGGGTTAGATTGTTTTAGAATTTACGGACATTAAATTAAATGTAGATAAAAAAAATTATACAAGTTTTTTTGAGTTTAATTATATATGCACCTTCCATTATTTGATAGAAAGTGTGAGATTTTTTTTGTCCAAATCTTTTTATTGCAATAACAATTAAAATTTATAGGAATTGTATTTGATTGTGTGATTTTATGTTTTACAATACCTACATTCTGTTTTTAAAAAAATTTATGTGTAAGGTTTTAATGTTAAGATTTTTTTATTACAAAATAATGATTTTTTTTTAATATTTTTTGGTTTAGGTCTGGAACTTGAAACCAACTAGGCTTCTCAACTAGCAGCACCCCCTTATCCACCTAATTTGGCTCAAAAGAACAAAAAATGGACAAAGGTTGGGTCGAAATGGAAATGTAAAATTGACACTTACATTGTCACATATTGTGCCAAATGGTTGTTGACCAAGCATTTAAAGGAAATGCATGGCTTCGTGGCAAAAAAGGCCAAACCTAAGAGGCCTTCAACTTTTGAAAGAGGTCTTCGACATCAAGACCATGCTAAAATAAATGCTCACATCTTGGGAAATTCCATGGCCGTGGAAAGGTGGAATGATCAAAAGGTTATTAGTTCCACTTGTACCAAAGGACAATATGAGTGGGATAAGCTGGTAATTATTGCAAAACAATGTCCACCATTCCCAAAACCAGCTTTGGTCAAATTAGTTTTAAAGCAACTGTTACAGGTATTGGGTTTTATTGCATGGGGCGTGGGAAGCGTGCCTCAAGATGCAACATCATGGATGGAAAAGGATGAAGATTTACAAGAGATGATTTGATCCACCTGTTTTGTATATGCATGATGATTGAAGATGGCATGGGATGTCGAAAATTAGGATCAAAAGTCCAGTAGAACAAGTCAGACATAATAGTTGATAGATGTATTGGATTTCCATGGAAGGTAAAAAATAATAATATTCAATGTTTATTGGTTTTTTTATAATTTTGTTTCATCCAAGGTTTGTTAGGGTTTAATTTGTGGTTTTTGGGTGTTTATAAGGTTCAAGAAACAACAAAGGAAGAATTTGTTATAAATGTAATTTAAGTTGCACTACAACAACAGGGGGCTATTTTGCAATCCGAATATCATCGCAAACAACAAAGAAAGAAGTTTCCAAAAGCCCGTTGTTGCGAACCATAATTCCTCGCAAACTCTTAAGTTTTTGCAATACCATAACATTCGTACCCGTATAATCGCAAGTCCTTCGCAACTCCAGAACTTGATACAATCGCAAAACTTTCCGATTGTAACTGCTTCTATACATTGTTTGCGATTAACATTGCATCAGAAACTATTTGCAACACACCCATCACTGCAAAGACTTAGCAAATCGACTCAAAAGTCTATCGGTTTCCGATATAAAATCTAACGCAAACTTTTTGGGATTCTCAAAATGCCGCTAAAAGTTTGCGAAACTTGATACTATCGCAAAACTTTCCAATTGTAACTGCTTCTATACATTGTTTGCGATTAACATTGCATTAAAAACTATTTGCAACACACCCATCACCGCAACGACTTAGCGAATCGACTCAAAAGTCTATCAGTTTCCGATATAAGATCTAACGCAAACTTTTTGGGGTTCTCAAAATGCCGCTAAAAGTTTGCGAAACTTGATACAATTGCAAAACTTTTCGATTGTAACTGCTTCTATACATTATTTGCGATTAACATTGCATCAGAAACTATTTACAACACACCCATCACCACAACGACTTAGCGAATCGATTCAAGAGTCTATCGGTTTCCGATATAAGATCTAACGTAAACTTTTTAGGATTCTCAAAATGCCGCTAAAAGTTTGTGAAATCATAGATTTCGCAAACCTGTTCTGGAATGATTTTACCCGTAAGAGTGTAGCGATATCTATGACATGGTATACTCCATACTAGCAATTGTAAATGCGACTGCATGCAACTATAGGGGTTGCGTTCACACTGCATTACATATTAATTAGCTAACCCAATTGTATGCGAACACGTGTACTTTTATTTTGTAATTAAATATTTAGTTTTAAGAATTACTTTGATTAATCTAAACCATCCAAGTCGTAGCCCTTGGGGTGCGGACACGTGTTGGGTTTAAAACTTGATCAACCATGCTATGTCATTGTACACATGGCACAGATTAGGGTTAGGGTTATAGGGTTTAACCCCCATTGAATTATCAGGATGATGCGATATGGCAACCTAGTGACCGCACGATGTAGTTGCAAATGCAACTAGTATTTTGGTAGCTTGAAGCGCCATTTGTCACATGGTCCCACTTTACAGGTGTTAGGGTTAGGGTTAGGGTTAAGGTTTTTCATCTTATCGTTTAGAGTGTGCCACATGGCAACACAACAACTGTTAGATTTGGTTTCTCTTATCCTGTAGCTGCAGCAGTTGCTCCTAATAGTACATGAGCTGTCCCACAGTTAGCTTTAAGGGATGCAGTTATGCCTTTAAATGATGAAAACACACTTGGATTGACCAACTTAGACACACATGGGAACTGCCCAGCAGGGAGGCAGCAGGAAATGTCACCCAGATGCTCGGATGAGGACACCCTAGGCCTATCTCTTGCTGCAAAGCTTAGCTCCATCATGCCTGTAAGAGGTAAGGATACAAGCAAGGATTGAGGGAATGTAAAAACTACCATTCTCACATTTCCGCCTGATTGAAACTTGGATTTTACAATGTGTTCCTCAAGCCTCAATATTGCACCTTCCAATTGTGAGCACAAAACATCCTTCTTCCATTATTGAGTCCCATGCAAGGTTTATTAGTTTCAGTCTATCCATCAATTGATGCATCAACAATTTCTAAAAATCTTAGAGGCCAAGAAGTTGATCGTATGGGAGGAATGGCAGCTGAAATGCCAAGAACTGTGGATTGTTGAGCACTGTATGATGAGCCAAATGGTTTTAATAGAAAAGGCAACACAAAAGACATAGTCACCCTCCACACATCCTGGCTGATTCTGGTATTGAATGCCGCAGTTGCTGCCATGGTAGTTGCAGCAACCACTGAACTATAATCTGATCCAAGGCCCTCATCAACTCTTGCTAAAGCCCTATATATTGGAAGTTGTGACTTGGGCCAAAGTAAATGCCAGCCAAGATTGGGATAGTGGCAGTCTTCAGTATGGTGCCATTGGCATCAATTGTATTTCACAGTCTTGTTCTATTGAAGATAGTAGCTCCCTCTTGTTATTTGCAACATGGAGAGAGGCCTGCACAACACAGTAATTAGTTTCAGTAAAATCACTGACACCCTATTTGTATAGCCACCTCAATGAATAACCTTAAAAGACCATATATTCCTCCATATGCCTGTAAATCTCCTGTAAATAAGAGAGATGAAGTTCAAATTAGATTGGAACATAAATGGGCACAATGGTCCCACCTACTCTGAAAGATTATGGTTATTTTCAAGTAGAGCTTTGTATTTTGCAGACTGCAATGCCAATTTCTGCACATGCATTTAAGAACCAACACTTCACAAGTCATCAAAAAAGTTCATCTACAAAGACCCACCATGAAAGATGCATGCACCAACCAGAAAATCAACTTCAACCACATGCATGCTACATCCCACTTGCTTCAAATCTGCCTTATCTCATGAGAGACTTGCTACCCTTTGAACCAACTGCTCACACAGCATCTACGAGAGCTTAACAATAGTTCAGCAAGTTCAACAACATGTCATTGAAGAAGCAATTGAAAAATTAAGCTTGATAAAGATAATGACCATAATAGAGGTAGCTAACTCAAGAGCCATATGCACTTTAATTTACCAGAAAGCATGACCTATCATACAATTTAATGCCATGGATCAAGAAGCATCCTCTTCTATCTTGATCTCAAAAAATTCATAGATCTATAGTGTAGAATGTTTATTAAGGTCTTTCATATTAATTGTTTTCTTCTAATGGTTTGCCTTGCATATTCTCTATTTGCTTGCACTTAGCGAAGTCTTCAGGCCTCTTTTTCATCCTGATCTCAAGCAATAATGGACTAACATTGGTAACATAAGCCTCCTAACTTGATTTATCAATCTCAAGTATGCATAGATCCACATGTTCTCAATATTGCTATCCTAAAATAAGATCAAAATGATGTGCTCAAAGACTTGTTCATCAACAAGTTCACAATAGAACCCAATAGAGGGTGACATACAAGAAATACCTGACTTGTGGCATGCTTCAGCTTCACGGATGCAAATGCACCTGAACTCTGCCTTTGCAGGCTCTCTCACTTTGCCAGAGTAGATTCAGATTTCATTGCCAATTCCATAAATGTAGACCCCATTCGCATTCCTGGACATCTATGTGCAACATGGGAATGAGTTGTAACACAACATCTGGCACCTCCACCTGGACAGATTGCCCATCATATTGTGAAGGCCTTGGCCTTCTCCGAATGACTAGCTTTGGAGCAACCCTCCAAAGGAATAGCTGCCAGATATGTTGCAAGCTGAGATGTCCAAAAAGGTTTCACAAATCTGCAGTGCCACTAAGTGCACAATCTTGGGTA
>Ga0209208_10000193_pt1 | contig 71334 bp, 49 predicted proteins | sample S1TSphfallax_3_FD_187694 | JGI IMG/M metagenome (GOLD analysis project Ga0209208, IMG submission 187694) | Host-associated microbial communities from peat moss isolated from Minnesota, USA - S1T2_Fd - Sphagnum fallax MG (SPAdes) (version 2) | ecosystem: Host-associated > Plants > Peat moss >... | reverse complement strand
GCTTGTCACTGCTATTTGTGATGAAGGTGATGGTCTGACACTTTGCAAGTGAGTGACCCCTCATGATAAGTTATGAGTGCACTCATTTCAGTTACCTCCAAATTGTTGTTGTTGTGGAGATTTCTCTGCAATTTCATAGTTATGCCTGCTAGTATTGGTTAGTGATGTTGTGTGAAGTTCTCCTCTTGGGAAACAACTAGTCTAAATTCTCATGTTGTGCTTTTGAAATGTTGCAAGGCAATGAGAGGTTGGGCAATTTGCGCAGGAATGGACGATGGCACTAGACCCTGGTTGGTCTGTCTGATGTTAAGCAATAGGAATGTTGTTTGGAGTATTGTTGATCATGGCAACAATGGTGCAGGTCAAGGAGCATTTAAAGGTAGCAAGAGGACCCATGAGGGTGTGGATGTGGTTGTAGCCGAATGTAGCAGTCTAGGCACTACCAGGTTTTGAATATACTTACTTACATTGGAAGATGTGGGCTAAGATTGGGTTGCTACACTAGGGACCTTGCAAGCAGAAAGGTGAACTCAATGTTATGTATGTTCAATTTTTCCCCAGTGAACCCATGTGGGCCGTTCAAATGCTTGGAATAGTTCATGTGTAATTGGACTGATGAGTGCAAGAACTTGTAACCCATTGCCATAATAATAAAATCTATCCTGGTTTTGGTGGGAGGCAAAACAAATTGGCATGTCAAGCTTAAACTACCAAATTCTTATGTAATTTTACCTTGGGTGCTTAAATTTTTAGGATTGTAGGCAATTTATAAATGCTCTTAACTACCATTGGGTTTCAAAACTCAACTGAAGTATATATTGTGTTTATTATAAATATTAAGCAAAGCCATAAACGCTTAGGATCTATTGTGTGCAACATGAAATTGGACGACAAAAAAAATCATGCATTATCTGTAAATAAATGCATTATTTAAAACTAAAATAAAAAACTAATTGCCACATGTCATAATCGTTATGAGTAAATTTGAACGGTCCATATATACTGTAATTATTTAATAATAGAGTAAATAATATATTAAAAGCCACGTGTCATAATCCTAGTGCTTGAATCGGACGGGTAATATTATTAGATGTCACGAAGAATTTTTAAATCAAATATCCAATATACCACGTGGTCTCTATGCATTAGTGGAAAATAATAACCAAAATAATTGTTGAATATTGGCACCACATATGTATACTCGTATTTTGTCATGAACTGGTATTTGTACGTTGAACAGTTTCCGTCCACCCCGTTGTCGCCTACGACTAAGGACGCCTGCGACTTGTCCAAGGCGACTACACAACTTTTAGTTGTAGATGTTGCCTACGACTAGAAAACAGTCACAAGGACTAGTTGAAAAAGTCAACTTTCCTTCTAGTGATATATGATTGATTTTGTAATCATATTTGACATTATATGACTAAAGGCCTTTAGTTGTAAGAAACGAGTAGCAAAGGAAAAATAGTCATGAAATGTTCAACATGGCACTTTTCATCTTATAATCATTATGGAAAAATCATAAAAGACAAACCATATATAATGCTATAGTGTCATATAATGAATGACTATAATATGATTGGCAAACATTGGACCATTTGATAACTCAAATTTATACCTATAAAATTGTTTTTCTAAATTATTATTAAAAATATTTTTTAATAGCTATGTAGGTAATAGGTCTAGGTAGGTCAAAAATGGCAACCGGTAGGTAGTAGCTTAACCTAGTTAATGGCTTAGGTAACCTATGTAATCCACTTGCCTAACTACTTTAGTTTAGCCTACTTACTTTAGTCCTTTAGGAATGCACATAGGTTGCAAGTATTAAGAATTGAACCCTTCACTTTCACAATGATAATCCAAGTCCTTAGCAATGGACTATAACATTAAAAGGAGTCCAATTTTGGTCACGTTTTTTTATTTCACATTTAATTTCATATCATTACAAGACTATGAAATAGGTAGCAAGTTGTAGGATGATAGGTAAGAGGTAGGTAGGTTGATGAAATAGGTAGGTGGGTAGTGGGTTGGCATTTAGGTGGTGGGTAAGTAGGCGGGTCGGTGGGTAGGTACATAAGTGATAGGTAGGTGGTAAGTAGGTAGCTTGGTGGGTAAGTAAGTAAGTAGGTGATAGATGGATTGTCGGGTAGGTAAATAGGTAGGTACGTAGGTGATAGGTTGGTGGTAAGTAGGTGGTTTGTTGGGTAAGTATGTATCTAGGTTGATAGATGGGTGAGTGGGTAGGTAAATAGGCAGGTACATAAATAAGGGGGGGCTAAGGTTGTTTATGTTCATATCAAATGACTGGTAGGTATAGATTTATTGGTTGCAAAAAACATAATTTTTTCTAGTGATTCCATTTGGGCTTAACCTAGGTGTGACATAGGCTATTTTAATTAATAGGCTAGGTTAATTAACATGTAATAAATTAAGAGGTAGAAGGTTAAGTTAGGTAGTAATTGGTAAACCATACTTTAAGTTAATTAGGATAATTATATATATGCATATGTTAATTAGGTTGGTAAGCAAGGAAGGTAAGCTAATAGATAATTAAGTGGGCACATATGTATTTAAGTAGATAGGTAGGTAGGTTGGTTTTTAAAAGGATTTTATTTTAATTTGAAATTGAAAGTTTATTGTGCACATTTATTTATATAGTTTATGACATTTGAAAAGAAGAAGAAGATATGGGATAAATTTTTCTAGTTGCAAATTAGCTTGTGATTTAGTTGCAACTATAAAATTTATCCTCCATTTCAATCTTATAAACTATTTAAAGAGGCGCACTTTAAACATTGAAATCACACAAATAACATTAAAAAGAACATGCCATTTGGGATGAACCAATAAAGGCTTGACCTTTAAAGGCTAAACATAATATGAAATTAAAAAAATTACTTACCTACCTTCTCCCTAGACCTAGCAATGTACTTAATAGTTAGGGACTTTTGAATGGTTAAAATTTGACCATATATTCATAAGTCCATATGAGTTGCAATTCTTGTTTGTTTTTCAAATTTTTTGTCCCAAAATCATGTTTTTTGAAAGTTTTTGATGGGGCATTATTCCTTTGGACTTTATGGGTTTTTCTTTTAGGACTTCCAAATCAAAAATTGATGTTAGTTACATTAAATACTAGTTTTCACATAGATTTGGGAAGGTTTGTAGGTGATTGAACATGTATTATTCAAATATTAGATTATTAATATTTTAAAAAATAACAACCATGTCCATTTGAATCATTTTAAAGAATCTTGTATGGACTTATAAGGAGTGTATTTTTTGCCACTTTTGAACCACTATACCATGCATTCACCTTTACCTACGTACCTATATACCTATTTGTTTACTTATGTACCTTTTATTTACATTGTCTTAGATCATGACACATGACATAATAATTTTTTTCCAAGTGGCATACTAATTCATTTGTTCATTTTTCTATTAGCAAATTATTTAGTGACACATTACACATTTAAACCCAATTTAAATTAAATACTTTTTCAAACTAAATTTGGATTGTTTAATTTAAAGTCAATAAGATATCAACATGTGGCATCTATGTAAATAGGTAAGGAGAATATGCTTAGGGAGGTAAGTAAGTGGGCTTAAGGTAGTTAAACAAGTTTTAAATAATTCAGCAAACTTGTTTTTGGGTGGTACCACTAGGAACCACCTTGCCAAACTCATGGGAAAGTTGGATCCAATTTTTTTTAAAATCCATTTACTTATACATTGGTTTATTTGGTTGGACTAGGTGGGTTATGTTTTTCCCACCTATGCACACACTTATGAAAAATAATGAACATTCAAAAACCTATAATATGCATTAATATTTTGATTCTTGAACCATTCTTAACCCATTTTCGACCCAATTCTTGATTTTTTTTAAAAAAAATGTCTTTACACTTACACATTAGATATTGAAATTCTTGTTTATCTCGTACATGCACAAGGGAATGATCCAAAATTGTCACTAAAATAACAAAAGATAGAAATATTTATCATTTGTGTTTTCGACATTAATAGCCCTGAAGGATTTCATGATCGTGATTTTAAAAATTCATAATTAAAAGAAAATTTATTTCATCAATTATCTATAAAAGACATCAAGTAGGTTCACATTTGAAATATTTTGAAAATTAACATCCAAGAAAATTTCCTAGAAAATATATTCTTTTTGTGTTCTTAATAAAAAAATTCCCTCATGTGATTTCACATTAAAACACATTTTTTGTAAACTTAATTAGGGTTTTAAAATTTACATGACTTGGGTAACCTTTTGATAAATAATTTGGAATGAAAGGCTTTTAAATGTGAATCCTATGTTATCTTGAAGTCGGATGGGTCTCATAAATTTGGGGTGTGACATTTCTAGTGGTACCACCCAAGGATAAATTTGCCCAATTCTATTTTATTTTGGGTTTAATTGTTAGGTTGAACTTCTTTTATTGGCTCATCCATTGAATAACACAATTAATGCACTTAGTTATATATTCCACATTAGAAAAATTAAAGACAAAAAAATGGGTTAAATATTTTAATTACAAGTGTGACCAACTTAATCACAACCTACTTACAATTACTTCCTACTACTTATTCTATAGTAGCTTGATTTACCTAATAACTATAATAATATTATAATTAATACATTATTATTATTATCATTATTATCTCATCTGATATAATTATTATGAACTATAATAAACTTTGGATACACCTATAATATGGCTTTAATATGTTCCATACATATGTAAAATACAATTTGAATATATTCAAAATATACATATATATATCTTTTATGTATAATTGTTATATTTTAATATGATCTAAATACAAGCTACATAAAATTTTAATACACCCATTATACATACCCACATTATATATTTGTACATCTTAGTATGCCCTTAATATTTCAAATAATATTTATAATGGAGCCTAATATACCCATAGGGTTGAAATTATTTTTTGTCACATTTGCAATTAATGGGGCATGTATGGCCCTTCTTGGATGAAGACCAAATTTTTAAAAAAATTCTTTGAAAGATGAAAAAATAATAATTGCAAACTAGTTGTGGCATAATTGCAAGTATGATCAAACATAACAAATAGCTCCAAAAGTGATTAAAGCTAGTTGCAAACAACATTTAGTTGCATATTGTTGTAAACAAAGTGATTACAAAACCCATATTTCTTCTAGTGCATGTGTTTTGTGACCATATATGTTCATGTGCATTTTGTATATGCCACATCATGTCTATTACAATTGATGCAACTTGTCCAACACAACTTTGCATTAAACAAATATGACAAATTGTAGGTGGTCTTTTCAACTAGAAAATAATAATTGCAAGCCCAATTATAAAATTCTCTTTTTTTTTCATAGTTTGCATTTGCAACAAACAAAATAATATGTATACCAAAAATAAAAATCTTGAAACTAGTTTGGGTTTGAATTGCCTAGTACACATTCTTTGAATGTATTGTGCAAATGAGGTGTTTGAAAGTTGTCTTTGAAATGTGTCAACTTGCCTTACTCTTTTAAAAGCTTTTGCTACTATGACCAAGTTGTGAAGAACTATGAAATGTGTCATAAATACCTAAAACCCCATTCCAAAACAATTGAAAATTACCACCAATACCACTTGACAAGGTTAAGGGTGCATCATTATTTTAATCATTTAGGTGGTATATTGATTCATGATTTGGAATAAAAGACATTTCGTGCATTTTTCCAAGCAAAAGATAATTGAAATCAAAGTTGAAGGATTGATGCAAAATTTTACCATAAAAAAAAAAGTTACCCGATTTACCATTTGAATTGAATAATACAAAACATGCACACATTTTATGAAACCCTAGTTAGATTTCTGGCATATACAAGTGTTCAATGTGTATATCAATCTTAATATGTTAGTTTGTAGGGTGAACATAAGATTTCAAGAAACATCTCAAATGGGTTCACTTTTTCATTTTTTCCCAATCTATGTAAGGAGAAAAATATACAGGATTTGTAGAATTCCCATTCTAGGTAAGAGCAAGAAGGTATGACCAACATTTATCTTGTTCACAAGGTGAAAAGTAAGTGTAAACAATTTATCATTTAACTCATATTTAGCCTCTAGGTGTACATGGATAATGTAAGGTAAGGAGTAGTCTAAGTCAAAATATGTATTATATTAGTACAAGTATGGCACAACAACAAGTGGAGAAAGACAATTTGCAAACATGAAAACATTCAAATTTTTTTTGCAAAATAACAAGAAGTGTAACCAAAAAGAGAGGGTGCATAAATCACATGTGCTTCTCACATAACCCTACTCCCGTTACAATATCTGTGACTTATTTCCTGTCAAGTAGGCAGTATTACAACAGCCCGATTCTGGGTCCCATAGCATGTGATTTTCCAGAATCAGATGGTTCTTAAAAGATGCATGCCTATCAACCTATCTTAAATCTGCTACAGTAGTAGTCCTTAGTTGTTGTTGGAAACAACAATGTTTTTGTATTGTAAGCGCAAGATGTTAGTAGGGTTTGGCTTGAAGTTAGCGCTCTCAATGTTCATTCGATTTATGCTGGATTGTTAATCCCCCCCCCCACTACATAGATCAATGCCCATAAATGTTTGGTCTAGTTTTTGGCATAGATCAACTTCTGGTTACTACTCCACAATTGGACCAAGTACGCCAAGTTGGTTTACAACTATTCAAGAAGGAGACAAAATTCTATGAGAAATATGGATCTATGAATGCTTGTTGTGGTTTCTTCCATCCTACTTCTCTCTCTTTCACATTCTGCCCAGTCCCAAGGATATCCACAAAAGAGGTTTTTGGCTCCCACTCAGGTGTTATGAACTACCCACTAGATTTCCAAGTAAGGTTTCCACCAAGCCCCTCTAGATGCAATTTTCTATATGCTTCTGATTCTACAGCTTAGACCACCTTTAGGCGTCATCAACCCTTGATCAGTCCTAATTCTAACCAGAACATAGAGCTGGCCATCATATAGTCATTGGCGGAGTGGAGAAAAACATAGCAACTATCTATCATGCAAGCTCACTCTTACCACCAAAAACTGCACTTCTTTCTACCTAGCAATATACCTTTTTTCTCCTTCGAATCCCATCTCTTACCCTCGTCCAACCTCCTTTTCTTCTCGTCTTCCTTGCATGCATGAATCACGCTTAGCCATCCATTGTCAACTGCCACCTTGTTTCACGTAACACACAAGCAACAAACTTTCCTACTCATAGCCACTAACAAACAATGAAAAAATAAACCCCGCTGCTTGCATGAAGAAAGTTGACAACGGTTCAACACCTAAACACTAAAACGAATATAGTGTTCACACTATAGAAACCTAAAAAACTCCCTGCCCGGGCACAAAAGAAGCTTGAATGAAACCAATCAACACCTCTAACAATGCATTCGAGAAATTCTTATATTAGTAAATGGTAGTAGAATCTGAAGGAGTTCCGAGCATTTAGACAAGAGTCATGTTGAAAGCAAACTAGAACAAAAATAAAATGTCAAAATATTTACTGGTTAATCACTTCAACAAATCCATCATAAACACATGCATTGCAAAAAGTGGGAAGAAATGAATGCTATAGGATGATTTAGCATATACCTTCTTTTTACTCACTGCACAACAATTACCTTGGGTATAAAGGTAAACCTCAATCAGTATACATACTAACCAGGTGAAAAGGTAAACCTGAATCAGTATACATACTAGCCAGGTATAAAGGTAAACCTGAATCAGTATACATACTAGCCAGGTGAAAAGGTTTAAAAACAGTATGAAAATATTCACTAGCCAAGGAGGGTAAAAAAAGGGTAGCAGTAAAACTTGACCAGGCACGTGGGATATGTATTTTGTATTTAGTATTTACCCACCCAACGAACTGTGGTGTATGTATTCAAAGTAGGAGGGTAAAAAAAGTATCTAGTCTTGTGTCTTGCATCGGTAAACTCTGACAAATCTTTGAAAATTGTTTCTATCTAACTGACAACTTCTCATCTTCACTCTATTGTGTGTGGTCTTTTAGATGACACAGATTCAAATTAAGACATGATCATTAGGCTTCAGACACCACAATAATTTCCTCATACAAGTCCCTCCAAGCCTCCATATTTTCCCATCAGAACTGAAATTACTCATTGCTAACAACCTGTAACTGCAGCCCAGTGTTTTTTTGGTCAATTTTTTTTGTGATGTAGCCAAATTGGGACCATCCACAGGAAGATTTAGCCAATTTGGGCTACAAGCTAAATATGAAAATATAAATTTCAAAATATTTAAGTTTTTTCTTGGGGTACATATTTTAAACTGTGTACAGAAATCTGGAAAATTTTCTCACACGTTTGGTTGAGCTATTGAAATTCCCAAAAAGCAATTAATTTTATCACTTAAAATTTTTAATATAGCTTTTTGGCTATTTACAGCCAGCCAAAATAGGCTGCTGAAGCCTAGAATTCTCAAACAAATACATCATTTTTGTTCTTAGGAATTTTTCATCTATAGGAAGGTGATGACTAGCCCTAGGATGATTAAGTGAAATCAGATATGAAATATAAATATGTAATCATCATTCCATATTCTTTACCTACACACTGAAAACCAAATATAAAAATCTGGCAATTTTTAATCCTTTTCTCTTACTATAGGCGAGTGAAATCCTCCAAAATCACTTCATTTTTTCAAATTTTTAGTTTTTAATCTCTTTTTTCAACAAAAATTCGCCAAAAATAAGGTTGGAATACATACGGAATCCCCCCCCCCCCTCCCTTTTAGTGTTGCAGTAATGCTTGTCACAGTTCTTCTCAATATACTACTGTAGTACCTTGGCAACTTCCCTCAAATAATTGATTAATTTTGAAACTTTCATTTCAACAAATAAAATAATCCCAAAGATTCAATAATTTTCCTTCACAAAATTTTGTTCTTAAAAAAAATTAAAAAAAATTCTGAAAGTTTCAACATTCCTGAAAATAATATAATTAGTGTTGAAACTGCCAAAGGTACTATGGTAATAAAATCCTATGACAAGTTCCAACTGGTAGAATCCCTTTTGGTCATAGCTACAATACCCTAGTAGTAGTCCCTCACTTTTTTTTCCTAGGTCAAATGACAGACCATAAGTGGCAAAGGAATAAAAAGAATTGAGTGTTCTGCACAGCTCTGAACTGACATTAGAGTTCTGGGTTTGTAACTAAAGCATGACTACTGTACACATCCAGGCTTGAAGCTAATATCTCCATTAAAACGTTTACGTTGTTCAATCATTTCTGATGAGTTTACTGCAGCCGAGTTTGGTGAGTGCAGCAGAGAGTCCAGGCACTAGGGAACACAGCAACTCTGAAAGCTAATAATCTCTGCTAGGCAGATTTAGCAGACCAGTAGTAGGATCCGGATCTATTGACTTGCGTTTTTACACAAATTATTGGAGAAGTGTGACAATGAATGGCAACAGATTTTTTAAAAAAAGTTTGAAGGTTAGATCATGTAAAGTACTCAGCCATTGTGGACTTTTTGGATTGGAGCTGATGATCAGAGCAAGGCTTTTTAGACAGTTTATGTTATCCCAGATCCAACAAAAGGGGGCTGAAACTCTGAGGGATTCTCTTGCCTTTTTCAAATTGACTTTGGGTAAAGCTACAATTTCACAGTCCCTTTAAGACCCTTTTTTTTTGGCACAGGTCACCGATTTACTTATCACTTTTATCCTGGTTCAAAAGATGGGCCAGTTTAAACATTGCCTAGTTAGCGCAACTCTGCTGGTGCTATCTATGGCCCTGCAAAATACAATTGGATAAAGAAAAGTGGAAACATGCCAGTTTGGCTCAGCAAAATGGTTTTTGCCCTGCATTTTTGTACATGATGCTGAGAGGCTCGTAAAAGGCACTACAAACCCTTGTAGATAGTTACAAAGCTGTTGATTGGCTAGATAGTTTGATTGGTCCAGGTGGGTTGCTATTGTAGTCTCCCACCCGTTTACAGTCCCAGTGGACTAGTTTTGAGGGCAGGGTTGGAACAAATTTAATAACTAAACTTGGATGTGAGAAATATTTTTGCAGGGTCACATAGTCAACACAACTGGAGATGGTCTTAGAGAGTGCAGCCCCTCAAGGTATGTTCCATAAAACAAAGATCAGTTGGTAGGTTGTAAAGTAGGACAGGTAAGTCATAAACTAGAGTAGGTAGGTAGGAATGGATGGAATGACCTATTTCCACCTCATGACCCATTCCACCCATTTCAGGTTTTGATGACAGGTGCCTACCAGGTGCCTACATTAGTATTTTTTTAAAGTCAAGGGCATCTCCCCCCAAGTCAAAAATATGTGCACTTGAGTAAAAACAGTGAAGTTGTTAGTAAAAATATTTTTCATCTAATAATAAATATTTTTGAGAACAATGATAATTTTTGTTTTATTTTGTAGTGTATTGAAATCACATTGTATCGATGCATCATGTATTATGTTGTGTTATCATCATGAATCCCATGATACATACATATTTTATAAATAAGGGTGATAAATTTTTCAAAATCATATGGACAAGAGGTTGACACTAGTATGTTGTAACGTAACTACTAATGTATCAAAAAATTCAATACACTACTCATTGATGAGTGGTATATTGGTATTTTTGAAATTGACACCTAACATACATTTCTTGCCACTTTGCAATTGTAAGGCTCAAATTGTTATATACCATGTGTTTTTTGATACATTAAGGATTAGTTGATACATTAGGGAATTTTCCAATTAAAAGGTACCATGCATGTCTAGACATAGCAAGGGTGGGAAAGTTTTTTCAAAATACATGGACAAGGGGCTACCATGTTACTATGTTTATGGTTATTGTAAGATGTTAATGTATCAAAATACACTACTTGCATGTTGTGTGGCTAGTGCATTCCATCTAAGACTATTTTTTCACACATGACAAATTAATGGCTACATATACAAAATTGACACCTAGTCTACATTTCTTGCCACTTTTCAATTATAGCCAAGTGCCATTTGCCATCTTTTTTTTTAATACATTAAGGATTTGTGGATAGATTGAGAAAAATTCAATTGAAAGTTTTCATACATGCCTAAACATAGCAAAGGTGGGATTTTGTTTTTCAAAATCCATGGATAAAAGGTTGCCACGTTTCTATGTCTATGGTTATTGTAAGATAATTGTTAATGTATCATAAAATAACAATACACTATTCACACATTTGTGAACACTACATTCCATATATCACCATTTGTTTTCCACACATGACAAACCGATGGATGCATATCAAAAATTGACATATAGTTTAAGTTTCCCACCACTTTTCAACCATAACCAATATTGTTATTTGCCAAGTGTTTTTCAATACATTAAATATTTGTTCACACATTAATGATTTTTTGATACATTGAAGATTTTTTCAATTGACAATTGTTATGCATGTCTAAACAGAGCAAAAGTGAAAATGTTTAAAAAAAATACATGGACAAAAGGTTGTTATGTTTCTAGGTCTATGGCTATTATAAGGTAATCGTTAAAGTATCATAAAATACCAATAAAGTATTTAGCTTCTGTGAGCAATACTATTTATGTATCACCATTTTTCCACACATGATAAATATATGGCAATTGGCATTTGGTCTAAAAATCCCACCATTTGTCTATTATAGCCAATTGTTACTAGCCATGTGTTTTTGATATTTTTTTATAAAATAAATTAAAAAAATTTGAAAGTTGATATGCGCATGTGTTAAAACATAATAAGGAAAACAATTTTTGAATTTTGAAATTGTTTAAAAGGTTTAAGAAGTTAAAGAAAATATGTGCAAACAATTACACATTAGACCTAGTATAACAAAATATGTTTTATAAGCTTTGCAAGTCTACCAATAGGTTTAAAAGTAGAATGGATTTAAAGTAAGTTCACACAATGAAAATAATGAAAATGTATGCCACACATTTAACATATGAAGCTTTTCCACATCAATATAATGGATGCCTATTGTATCAATTTTCTAATACATAGATCTAGTTACATTGATACAATAAAAACCTAAAACAAAAAAATATTAATATAAGGATATAACAAACTTTCAAAATTTTCAATGCATTTGTGAACATGTAGCAAATAACAAAGTTCACAAGTTGTAAATAATGTATAGTTTGGGAACAAGGAAAATCTTACAATAAATTTGTTATTTCAAGTTTTTCTTTGTCTTGAATAACCAAAAAAATACTTTAATTTGATTGTTGTAAGAAAACACACAACTTGTTGCTACCTTTTACTTAACCATCAATTCCAATAACATGAATTGATTCAAGTTGTGAAAAATGCAAAATTGATCAAGAAGTTTAAATTTCCTATCAATAAACATGCAAATGCACTTAAAACAAACATAACAAAACTGAACTTTACTTGTGATACTGTATCAAAGCCCTTTTTTCACCTTTTTTTTTATCATGGGTGTAAACTTGAACTCAAATTGGTTGCCATTTGCACAATATGGACTTGAACTTGGGTTGGCTGCTATGTGCACAATGTGAATTGAATTTGGGCAGTTGGTTGCCATGTGCACAAAACATAGATTATCCAAATGCCTATTCACAATGGAAATTTCACAATGACAAACAAATGTTTTCTATGTTGTTTCAACTCACTAATTTCCAAGGAGGAAAAAAATGCAATATTCTACATTCAAGTTGCACTTAAAAAAAATTCTAGTTACTTATTTAATTAATAACTTTGAAATGATGGATGATTTTACATACTTAGGAATGAAAATTTTTAAAGAAAATTAGCAATGAATATGAAAATATTTTACTAACAACACCACAATCACCTTCACATGTTTATCATTGATTGATTTTCAAGAATAACTTGAGTATTGGAATTGCTCCTCCTCAAATTGATGTAGAGAAAATGAATGGCATAAAGAGAGAAGGAGGGAGAGGGAAAGAGAAACGGTGTTTCAAAAGTTGTTTCCTTGATCCTCTTCTCGACAAAATGCCAACTCCTTAATTTTTTTCTTGTTCCTTGACTTTCCAATAGATAAGAAGTTACCTAAACACCCACCAACATACAATGCAATAGTTCACAATAAAACACTTAGTTTGCAAACAAAATCCTTCACCCAAATCCTAAAAATTGCAACAACATAATCAATTTGCAAAGAAAAAGAAAAAGAAAACTAAAAATTGCAACCCATAGCCACCTTTAAATGCTAAACAATGCATGATCATGACATGGGGCACTTATGCTCCATGATTTTGCCATAGCTACTTATATAACAATAAAATATAGTCATGGTCATGCAATGATACACAAATGTTCAATACACTGTTGACAAGATGCAAAATTATCCCATGGATTCCCAATTAGGGAAACTGTTTTTCACTTTCTTTCCCATCCATGTTCACCTATTTGAGATTTTTGAATAAGGCAGACCCTCTGTTGTAAACACTTGCCATCAAAACTCGGCAATCATTTTATGCTTGGGACCAGGAGGATCTCTTCTTCCATAGTGTATTTGGTGTCTACACTGTTGACCATGCTCTAAATTGCAATGCTAACTTATGGTGATCTTCAGGGAATCCTAGTTCTGAACATATAGGTGGTCAAAGTTTGGCTTACTCACATAATTGTGGGAAAATGATCCAAGCCACCCCTGTCTGAGATAAGAAAAAACAGAATTAGTCTTGAAATTTTGAATTTTTTTTGTAAAAGATTGTTTGTATCCTGCCCATGAGATATAACTTAAATGCCATGGTGAAGAACGGCACATGCTGTCAAAAGCTACTGTCAAAGTCACAATTTGGATCGCTGAGATATTCCTTCGTAGGGAAAGGGCTCTTGAGTTTTTGGTTGGTTGGTTTATGAAGTCCTATGGGAGATGAGGGAGGGAATCAAAAGCGAAGGACTAATTGCCGAGATACTAGAGGCAAACCGGATTTCAAGCCTGCAGAGTCATGAAGAAGTACATTAGCTATACTAGTAAAGCTAATGTAGAAGAAGACCAGTTGCCAAGGGGTGAAGACAATGGTTTCAAGGTCAGGGGACAAGGTAATTAAGGTCTGGGTCCAATTACTAAAAACACTACTTAAGAGCACACTGGAGAACTCTAAAGAAAGCACAATTGCGTTATACTGGTTGTACCTTAGTTACTGTTTTTGTGTCAACGTTTGTGCATCTGTGTAAAATACCAAGGATAGCCTTCTACCACAATAGGGAGAGACAAGAGGACTCAAACCAAACCAAAACCAGTTGAAAATTTTGTTCATGAGTGCTGAACTATTGGACATAGTTTTAGAGTTTTAAATTGGCCATACAAACCCAGCCTCTTTCTGTTTAGTGTAGTTGCAGGGCGCCTTTAAAGGCGTAATGTGGTGGCGGATGCTTTGAAAACTGTAACACCCACAGAGGTGGGTATTTTGTTTTTTTTTTTTCAAATTCCTCAAGTAGGTGCACTGGCTAGGATCCTCAGCATTAATTACCAGTAAATGGCGATTGTCCTGGTGGACTAGTATATCTTTTTTGGAATCCTGCCTAGTTCTGGCGACCTACAGGAACACACTGTCTAAATCTGGCGACATCTAAGTTTTTTTGGCCAAGATATGGCGAATTGTTTTTTTTAAAATCTCAATAATCCCTTTGTTGGATTCGCCAGCCCTTTTTTTTTTGTCGCCAGGTTGCGAAAATTCGCCAAAAACAAAAAAAAACACTGACTTCCATTCTCATTTTGTTTTGCTAAGATACCCTGTGGGTATCCGGCAGGTATATACCTGCTGGATATGAGGAGAATGTTTTATATAATAAAGGGAGGCAGTTTTTACACCCTGTGAAGGCCCTCAGGGGCATGCTTTAACCCGATTCAGTCTCTTACTGGCTTTGCCTTCTGGGACCTTTATTTTGGTAATGCCCACCCCCTCCAGCTTTACCTTAGACATATGAGACCAGACTTTGGCTTTTATGTCTAAAAGCAAAAGAGTGCGTTGCCCAAATGTTTAGGAATTTTTCTTTCAAATGAAACCCAAAAGTATGTCTTTTGTGTTGATTGCAGCAATATTGGGGAATTTTTGTTTCAAGTGGAAGCTAAGGGATGTTATATGTGATCATTGTGGATGTTGCTTGATAGTGGTGCATACGTGGTAGTCAAGTTCCTGTGAGAAATACCTTGTTTTTGAAAGAAAATTTATGGTCAAGTAATGTCCAGCAAATAATTGTATACCACCACCAGAATTAATATTGCATGAAACAATATAATCACCATGGCATCAATTGCCATAAAAGGCACCACAGTTTGTGATTGTAACAAAACTGACAAATTAAGTGAGCTTATTTTTCTTCTTTGTCGGGTTTTTTCCAGGACATAATTGAAGCAAGGTTTTATTCACTATTGCATTACAATAAACTCCTTGCAAAAAGCATCGCCTGCCAATTAAGGGGCCTTAAATTTATGAACATAACACTTTTATATATATAATTATAAACTTTGTTTTAGACTTATTTCTACCTATTAACTTCGGACCAGCCAGTGAATGAGCCAGAGTCTTATAATCTTCAACTTGTACCAACTCAAGTATAATATGCCGGGTAGTCAAGTGTTCTACTGTTCAAGCTAACAATCAAAATCTGCAAAAAATTTACACGAACCAAGAAGAAAGGATGGATGCTACAAGCTCCACCCAGCAATTGCATTGTATTATTTGCAAATTCTGGAGGTTGCTTGTGTGGCAATAACAACCAGAGCTATATTATGATTATTCTTGTACTAGCCAGTGGCAGAAACCTTGGCAATATTTCCTTACAGGTGGGTGACGATGGGCTAATATTTGTGAGGCGCTTCTGTGATTTTGGGAACTAATTTGTAATTCTAACTTGCTAGGAAGTGAGCCATTATTGCTATATAAATTTTGCAACAATAGGGAGAAAATTGTTTTATATTTTGGCAAAGCATATTAAGCCCAAACATGTGTGTGCACAAGTGATAAAAAAAACCAAGTGTAGTGAAAGAGAAACTATTTACTCAAACATTATGACAAATAGAGAAGAATGGATCAATAATTTACAACAAATTGAATTCCAATCATGAAGGACTTCCTTCTCCCATTGCAATACCACTTCAGTACTTGGGCTTGCAAGAGCTTCAATGACTACTATGATGTTTGTGAACATCAGCGCTAAGCTCTCATTGCTTATTGTCAGAGCTAGCCCAAGCATCTTGAATATGTTTCATACTTCTTTTTACTTCCTTGTTGTTGGTTAATCTGGAGTGAATGATGCCATGATAAGTTGCTGCGAGGAGGATGCAACATGGTGAAGGGGGTATAAAGTATAAACTTCATCTTTTTGGGAATTTGGGGGAGGGCCCATTGCTGATGTGGAAAGACACAATCTGGCAGAAACTTTGAAGCTTACAAGTACTTAGACTTTTAAGCCTACTCACATACCTACTCACAAGTCACAATTGCAACAGTTTATGTGTTTCATGAAACAAAATTGAGATGCCCTCTGAAATCCACAACTCCATACCAATAAGTCTAACATCATTGACACTGGGACTTCATAATTGATGTTCTGGCCCATGTGTAGCAGCTTACCTCTTGAGCATGGTTGTTTCAAATGAGAAGGTGATTGTTGAAAGATAAGAGGAACAACAAGGTGGTGGGCGGGGTTGGTTAGGCATGGAAAAGTTCAAGTTGGAGAAATGGCAGCTGCAAGCAAGGGTGGGGCTGATGATACGACACAATATCTGGTGGGCAGCTAAGCAACTTATGCCCTGGCAGTCCTCAGATTTGTCAAATGAAACCCTCACCAAAGTTCACATTTCAGGTCACAGGGTTTGAAATCCCGGCCCAAAATTTCTAAGAACTCACCAGATGGAAAATTGCAGATCAGGACCTACTGAAGGTACTGCCTCCTTCCAAACATGGGTCATATACATATTTTGCAATGTTGTTTTACATTGGAAGGTCAACTATCGTTCTGGTTACACAACATCATGAATAAGGCACATGGAATCTATTTAACCCACTACCTTGGCAGCATTGACACTAATTATATTATTTTGAGAAATGATGAAATTTTCAATTTTTATTTGTTCCAAAACACAAAAATTTGTGAAGGAATATATTGGATAATAATTTGCAATTTCAAAATATCAGTTGTTGAGCTTCTTCTGACTCTTGATCCATTTTGAAACTTACTGGCAAACCCGGACTTAAAAACTTAGTACTACTAAGTCATGATCTCCACATGATTTTTGTCTGTTAGAAATCCTGGTTAGGCAGGTGACTTAAGCACAAGATGGCATTTTCCAGTGATGAGACTCCTACATGAGCAAGCCAGTACTGGCCTTAAACTGTTGCTTCACGAGTGTATTTCCACCCATTTCAAAAAACATTATGATGAAGGGGCCAAGGGACAGGATGGGTCTGTTCAGTTCCTCTGTTCTAGCTGCATAATGATCATGCCAGGGCAGACCAAGTAAAGGAAAAGTGCATGGTGGACACTTGAACAACCCACACACCAAAAGTGATTAATTGTCTAAAGATTATGCCCCGTGCAAATCTTGGATCTGATGATGCAAAAGATCAACAAATAATTTTTTGGGTTCGTATATGATTGAAGTCATCTGATGATGAGAGTCCGTTGGGCTATTCCTTAGAGGGGAAAAAGCATCAAAATGGGGGAGGTCATGAGTGGTACAAATATCCTTCTGTGCCCCCTATTTTTGTTCTCCTCCATCTCCTCATTTTTCCTAGGTCATCATCAAGTTTATTCACGAAAAAATATACAACCGTTGTAACTGCATTCTGGATTTGCCTGAATTTGCCTGAACTTTTTTGACTTGGCTCTTATTGGCAGATTTGGGTTAAGAGAACACACTTTTGTTCAATGTACTTTTCCCCTAACAAGGCTGCAAATTGAGGAAAAAAAAACAAAAGGGATGTGTACAACCATTGCAGTTACAAACTTACCTGAAATGCAGTATGTAAGCAAAATTGGATTAGTTAGACAGAAAAAAACTAGGTACCTCCTCAAAATGTCATGTAAATAGAATCAACATTAAAATTTATGTTTAAAATTATTTTATTTTTAAATGACCTCTTTTCATGTCAACCCCCTGTCACGTTCTTCCCCACATTTGTTAGTCCCCCAAAAAGAAAAAAGCTAAAACTTAAAGTTTTGCTTGTAAGTCCTCCTCAGTTTGGACCTCAATGTGTCATCTCATCCTCAGTTCTTAGTTCTCTTGTCAAATCACCCAAACTGAGGACCAATACTCAAAACCAAGGATGAACCCTTCCCTTTAACTGCAATTTGTTTTTGGTCAGATATTTTTGTATTGTCAGACCGTATAAGATACGTGAAATTTGGACCCTGTTACAGTTACAGTGCATTTGCGTCCTGTTTGTTACTGTTGCTGCACGCTGTGTCTTGTCTGTATCTCTCGCAACCACTTCATCTTCTTCTTCGTCTTCTCTTGCTCCTTGGATTTGTTGATCAAACCAGTTGAGCTTGAAGCATTTGGTGCCTCGGATAGTAGTAGAAGTGCGTTTGGTTCATCTGAGACAAAGTCTTTCATATCTTTTCTCATTGCATAAGGTCCAGAGGTGCGAAGTTCTGAATTTCTTTAACAATATGACCAGTCAAGAACTTTGTGAGTGTTTTTTCTTTCCACTAGTCTAGCTAGCTTCTTCCTGCAGACAATCAGACTTCAGATGAGTCTATAATAAGGAAGTGTAACTGGTGGCTTTTTGTTGTCTTGATCTGTGGAACTAGATATGTACCTAGATAGATGTTCCTGACGCTTTCTTTCTTCCTATTAGTGTTGTGCGGGGTTTGTTACAGAATCAGACTTGTAGATGATTTTTGAGACTTGAGTGTGTCTTAGTTTTTCCGGTCATGGTGTTGTGGAATTTGGAATCTTGAAGTGGTTCTTTGTTGGCAGGTGGATAGATAGACAGCTTGACAATTAGCTCTGGTGGTAGTAGTATTGCTATGTTTCCATCTCTGGATGCAGCAGCAGCAGCAGCAGCAGAGAGCCTCGGTCCTATATTCCATTAGTCTGGCTAGTTCTTCCTGCAGACGGACAGACTCCAGCTCATTCTATAAAATAAGGAAACTTGTACCGGTGGCTTTTTGTTGTCTTTATCTCTGGAGCTGGGTTTTACCTAGATTGATGTTCCAGACGCTTTCTTTCTTTCTTTCCCTGTTGTCCGGGAACTTTGTCACAGAATTAGAAGTAGATGATTTCTGAGACACGGATATGCTTTAGTTTTGCGGATCATGGTGTTCTGGAACTTGGAATCTTCTCAAAGTGGTTTCTTTGTTGCAGATATATAGCTTGACAATTAGCTCTGGTAGTAGGAGTATTGCTGTGAACATTTCCATCTCTGGATGCAGCAGCAGCAGCAGCAGCAGAAGAAGAAAGCTTTGGTACTACATTTGTGTTGATCTGTAGAGCCGGAACAAGAAACCTTTGCAGGCGCTGTGACGAACTGTGTGCTAGTTTCATGTTGAAAACCGAATGATTCTTCTCTGCTGCTGCTTTAAGCACTAGTTAGACCCACGAGAGATGAGTACTCCAGCTTGAACCAGATGAAGAAGACCTTGGAGGTGGGGCAGAATTGATTGCAGGGCGCTGGGAACAAAACCGGAAATGGCGCGGGGCGACTGGATCATCAACAACGAGCTAGGATTTGCAGTAAGCAGACAGCAGAGGACTAGTACTAAGAGGGATCATAGAGTTTCTTCTTCGCCACGAGGAGCTTGCAGTGGTCAGCTGTATGAGCAGCATGGAGCAGCTGCAGCTCGCGATATTCCTCTGTTTTCCGGCTGTGAAAATTCAGCTGCTGCTGCTGCTGAAGCTGGGCAGATTCATGCAGAAGTTCAGCGGCAGTGCCATGCGTTGTACAGTGATATGGACATCACTCTACCACTTTATTGGGAATCGATGGTGCGAAGCTGCAGAAGCTCTCTCGATGCATTGGAGTTCGAGTTCAGCAGGGCTCAGGATCAAGCTGCAGACTCGCCGTCGTCACTGCTGCAACACGCGGATGCTGCTGCTGCTCCTGTCTCCTTATGCGTATCCCACGCAGATGAACTTTTCTACAAAGGTCAGCTGCTGCCTCTCCATCTCTGTCCTCGCACAAAAATGGTCAAGAGACTTTCCCATGATGAAAAGCGCGACGACGATGACGACTCAGGGGGGCCAGGAGAGAATTCCAACAGTGTGCAGGAAGCTCAACAAGGGTTGAAGAATCGAGGAGGAGGAGGAGCTGCTGCTGCTGCTGCAGCAACGACGACGTATAACGACTTCTCACCTACTGTGAGTCTCTCTTCGCACCTCTTCCAGCCGAGATACTCAAAGTTCTGTATGAAATCCGGTCCCCATGATGCGCCGGTGGAGACAGTGTTGCAAGATTCTCGGAGTTCCAGCTTTCGATCCCAGAGCAGCAGCAGCGGCATTGCGGCTTGTTGGGAGACTTCTGCTGGCGATAAGGAGGAGGACTCGGGAGCGTCCGACGACACGTCCAGTACTTCGCCTGAGTCTTCTACAATCACGAGTTTTGCACAGGAAGATTCCATATGCTTCAACGCCGGAGGCAACAAGAACAACCATGACCATGACCAGCAGCAACGGCCGCGTGCCTCGACAGAAGAAGAGGAGGAGGAGCCTGCAGCTGCTCCAGGCAACAAGTTCCCTTTCTGCAACAGTCCTCCTACTCATCATCAGGCCGCCGGCTTTCTCACGAAAGATTTCAGCAGCAAGACCGCGGCGGATTACGAAACTTCAGACAAAAAGCAAGCTGCTGCAGAGATCATGTCGAGGAGGAGTGCTGCTTTGTCGTCGTTGCTAAGACCCTGGAAAGCCCTGTTCGGCACGAAGAAGTCGTCGTCGTCTTCGAGCAAGCTGCTGCACACGAGATCGACATCAAGGGAGGCGGAGCATCTAGATCAGTCTAGTAGCCTGGGGATGTTCAGCCGCTTGTCCGACGCGACCTCGACGTCGTCCCCGATCATCAGCTGGTCTGCTCCCTTGCAAAGAACCGCCCCTCTTTCACCTATCAACAACTGCAGTCGATCATCGCTTCCATACAGCTGCGCTGATCACGAATCAGCAGCAGCAGCACCGCTTGCGTCTGCACCCATGGCCACCACCGCAGAAGCAGACCAGCAACCAGACAAAGACCACACACTGAGATTGTTAAGGCGGGAGTTGAGCTTGCACAATGTCCGCAATTCTTCAAGATTGTTGCCAGCACCCAATGCTAGCACTAGTGCCAAAGCTGCACAACAGAAGATGGAACCGCGTCTGACGCATTCACAGTCTGCGGTGATGTCTTCTACTACATCTGCTAGTCCTCGCTCATGGTGTAGGCAGCAGCAACATCATGAAGACAGTTGCGCCACGCCAAAGCTGCCCTCAAGGGAGCACTGGAAGAAATACGTGAAGATGCTCAACCCATTACACACGAAAACATCCCACCACATGCAGGAGTCTCTTTGCAAGATTGATAACGGCCGCATCAATCCTACTTCATCACCATCACCATCATCATCAGGAGCAGCAACAGCAACAGCGACAACAACAGCAACAACAAACACTCCTGTTTGCACTCCTTCAAGAAAATCATATGGTAGTAGCAGCAGTCTCCCCACCATAAAGCTGCACGCATCGTCATCAGAGTCCGGAACCCGTACCAAAGCTCATGTAACAGCAGCAGCAACAACAACAGGCTCCAAAATCTCAAGAATCATAGCTTCGAGTGTCATGACTCCCAGGTCCAAATCTGTGAACCCAACTTCTCACAACAGTGCTGGAATGAGCCTAGCTGCCACACGCGGAGTAACAATCAACCAGAGCACCATTTCTGAGCAACATAATGCAGTGCAAGGAGCCATAGCCCACTGCAAACAGTCCAATTCTGGTCTGCTTCTCCGCTCCACCTCCTCTTAATTAGCATGCAAAGTCTGTTTTCAGGAGTTCAGCTCAGATCATAGGTCCATGATATCCAAAATTAAGCTGTGAGAGACCATGAAATCTGGCTGTTGACCCAGCTGATCAGAAGAAGATTATCATCCTCACTCACCAAAAAGCCCAAATTCCTGCTCGACTTGTTAGCATGACCTTTCGTGAGAAAAAAATGCCAGAAAATTCTTCCTCACGAGGACTGATCGATTGCACATCATGCCCATGATCCATCCTTTCATAGCATTGCATGCTTTTTATGGTTATAAAAGCTTCAATGGTCACAAATTTTACTCATCAACAAATCTTTACTGCCCAGCCTTGACAAGCTTGGTCTCTGATTGAATAGCACAGGGTTTCTCTCGAACTGCAAAAGCCACAAAGCTAATCTTTTTTCTCTCATCAGGAAGATGTCCATGAGATCTTGTCTTTGATACCTGACATGATTTTTGTTTCTGAGAGAAGGTAAGATAAACTTGGAGTTCCACACATGCCTCACCTCTGTTCAAAAACCCTACAAAACTTTCTTAGCACAAGTTTGGTCTCTAATTCTTGGAGTCAATTTTCATTGTCAGGATCTAGAGGAGTATTGCCTATGATGGAATTTCTAGCGCTAGATTAATCCATAACTTCCTTATGGTTCTCCTAATCTGTTGTTTTGCCAGTTCTTGAGGTACATGTCCTTGTGTTGTCATCTGTGTCCTGCCAATGAACTTGCTGTGACGGGCCTCATTAAGAAGATCATCATCATCCATAATTGAGTATTGTTGGAGGACCCAGGAGACAAATATATAACCCAAACATGTGTGATGTAGAGATTACTTTTGTGTGTAGAATGGAGAATGTATGTTATTTGTGCCTCTAGACTGTTAGTTTCAGAGAGATTAGGGAGGTTTTCAGTAAGCTGTTGTGAGGAAGGAAATGTCATGAAGAATGGATTGAGTTTTGAGGCAAGATTTTATGCTTGAGAGGTTGTCTTGATCTGAGATGACTTGAAGATGATGTAACATTTGATCAGGAATTCAAGGGCTCCATGTGCATATTGATATGTATTCCACATTCAGCAGACAGAATCCAGGAAACTTGTCAGTTTATATGCTTAGGCCTTATAGTTTTTCTTGGAGAAATTGTGTGTTGAAGAAATTTCAACATTATGAGCAGAAAACTAGTAAACAATTTTCTGTTACAAACCCATTTCTGGAGAAAGGTTTGGAGTTTGGAGCTACAGTCTTAGCAGATCATAGAGAGATCTCTCAAAACCCAACATGAAATTAAATTCATATGTGAAACTATGGAATTTCAACATAGAAACTTTGAAACACTACAAGAGAATGTTGTTTTTCTCACACAAAAAAGAAATACATGCCATTACCTAATGTCAAATTGCCATTTTGATGTAATATATGCCACAATAAACACTAAATATTGTACATTGTAATGGATGAAACCACAAAGTTACCTCAGACATGTCATGAGCTGCAACTTATTGTGTGAGAAAAATCACATTCTCTTGGAGTGAAACTTGCAAACAAATTTAGCATACAGGCTATCAATGTCCACTCAAAAGTCTCCAATAGGTCACATTCTCTCTGTTTTCTCTCAACATATGGAAATGGTATCATCTTGTTCTGACACAAGTTCATCAATAAGTGTTCTATTTTTCTGTGTCATATGGCTAGAGAAAGCTGTTTTGACATTCTAATGTACATGTATAGCTTTTCACTTACCTTGTAATTGTTTACACCATTCACTTTCTTGAATCCTAAATATGTAAACTTGAAGCCAATGGTTGGGACTGGGGAGCATGATGCATAGTTAATTCTGTCAACTAGTACTAACTTGTAGCAGTGAAGTGATCATTGAGGATTGGTTGAATGAACATCATTTTGATGGATGGTTTTACTATGAATGAGTTTACGCTTGACAACTAATGAAGCTAATTGGCAGTAATTGATCTTCATGTGATTTGCCTTGTAATTGGTATGCAAACACAAAACTCCTAGTTAGATCAACTTTTGTGGGATTTTCTTAAATTCAATGAACCATGCACATTCAAAACACAAATATCTTGACCCTCCTAAGTTTACTATTGAAGTGTGTAACATCTTGCTGGTGTTCACATAGAAAGCATGATGATCTTCAATTTCTTCATTTTCATCCACAGCAGCATTCACTTGGCTTGAAACATGTCTTCCATTTTCAAAGCTCCCATTCTGCTCCATTATTTTTACCATTGTGAGCCAAGTGGCCAAGTGTACTACACCAATCATAATGACTGCTAAATATGGCAACCCTCCCACTTGTACAAGTAGGATGGCATGCCATATGGGGGAACCTTGGTTGCTATGCCAAGCAAATGCCCTCCTATAATCTACAATTGTAACCCTATAATCTCAACAATTAGATATACAATTCTCAAGATTCCTTCTAGAATCTTTTTTTTCATTTTCTTTTCTTCTAACTCTCAGAATGGATTTTTCCTTCTTCAAGTCTTTATGCAATGGTCTACTCCAATGAAAGAATGTCAACTCTAAACTCTAAAGCCACTACTAAGTTGATGTAAGTGTTTAGTAAACGACTCAACAATGTCATCACAACATCAATCTCCTCTACTTAGCCTCAATAACATCTAGACATTTCACCACTTGTTTAACCTTGTTAATTATAGAGTTGGAACTACTCATTTTTAAGGTTGATTTCTTTCTTTTTTGAGAAAAAGTTTGTTCAATTGATATTTTGACTCACAAATTTCACTAAGTGATCCCAAATCTCTTTGGTAGTAACTAATCTATTCACATGCATTAGTTGTCAAAATCAAATTTTTCAATGTTCTGAAGTGATACCTAGTTTCATCAAATGGTACCCAATTTTTCTGACTTCCCAATTACACTCAAAGTGCAAATGAAACATGGATTTGGGGAATTAGGGTCCAAAGACACAATGACTTTACAAATAACTTTAATATGTACAAATTATAACCAAAGGAAGAAGACATTGAATATGTACACACACACCTACATAGAAATCTCAAAAAGTGAAGGCACAATAAACTATTTCATGATGCAAACACAAAAGAAAGTTGTGTTTTTGGCATAGCAAATGCTTATCAATTGACATGTTTGAAAGTCTAATATATCAAATTAATGTTGCACATGTGTGTTATATTTATACAATTTTTTTTAACATATAAATGTAAATTCTAATAAGTGAAAACAGTTCAATGAATATAAAATATCTTTTAGCATGTTTTTAAATTACTAATGTTTTTTGTTTAAAAAAGATTGTGAAACAATATAAAAATCATTGTCTTTCAACACGATCTCAACATTGTTGGACCAATCTTGTGTTACCACATCAACCAATCAAAATACTAAAAAATTATGTAAATGTTCCTTTTGGTTTCTATGATCTTGATTAGACCCTTCAAGAGCTTGCAAAAACTTTTATTACCTAAATTGACTTGCATAAAATATCCTAATGCTTGAATCCTAGATTAAAGCTTTTATCCTAGATGAGAACTCAAATTTGAAATGAACATCACTTCTTGAAAACATAGGAGTTAAATTATAATTATACGTTATAATTAAAACATGGTTTCGAAATGCATTCCAAAATGAATTCAAAGGATTCATACACATTTACCTTGCATTTAGGCATACACATATCCAAGATTTAATGTTCCAAACACACAAGGCTAAATGGACAAAAACATAAAATCAAAAGTATGGAAACTTGGGAATTTCAAGATCTAAAATGTTTTCTTTCAAGTCACAAAGTCATATTTATCTCTTCGTTATCTTGGCCATCCATCATAAACATATCAAAATTTCAACACTAATTTCTATGGTTTTCCATTGCAATTACATGATAGTTGCAACAAATCTCAACAAAATCCAAAATATCTAGAATTTGATCTAAAATCATGCAACCCCTAGAAATGCACACATTATCAAAACACGCACAAGGGTGCAATTTGTAACTCATTTCATATTGTAATTTCAAAACAATTGCCATGATATAATAATTCAAACCATAAATCCCATATGTGCCAAGGTTTTTTTTTTTCAAAAATGTGTGGAGGCCAGAAAGGCTAATGTCATTTTGTTGGCAAAGCAAAGTCTAAATTGAGGTTTTCGAAGGTGCAATTCTAGGCACCCACTTTAATTTTTTTGTTGCTTTCTAGCTATGTTTTTAAAAAGGTATTTAGATATTTGGCAACAATGAAATTTTGAGTATATATATTTTGACAATTATTAGATTTTAAAATTAGTCATTTTTGGCGATCAACATGTTTACAACATTTGTGTTTTGGCGATGGCATGTTTATATCATTTGTATTTTGGCGACACACACCTAATTTGCCATATATTTGGGTTCCTTAATGCTTAAACCAAATTATTTAGAACTTAATTAAAAGGAAAGTTTCCTTAGGGGAATCGAACCCCAACCACAAAGGTCTTGCCCATGCAACAAGGAAGGTTTGCACCCTCCACACATTAGAAAAAAATCAACAAACAAAAACCTTCAAACATCCAACCCCAACACCCACATCTTTTCTTACACATCAAAATTGATCATTTGCAATCAAAATCAAGACATTTCTTTGCAAACAATAATATGATACATCAAAACAAAACACACCAAAAAAACAAAAAAAATGAAAAAAAATTGTGCTTCAAATGAATAACATTTTGAACTTGAAAACATTTTGAATTTGTTGCAATCTAAAACTAGCAAGCCAAATCCTAAATCTTGATGCATCAAAACAAAAAGGCACTAAGATCTATGCTAAACAAAATTGCCCAAAGCTTTACCAATTTGCTTGATACCTCACCTTTTGATCTTTCCAACCTATAATAGCATTGTCATACGAAAAAATAGACAATTTAAAAAAATTATGGCTAAACATGCGAACACAAACATCCAAAAGTATTGTCAAATGGTTTCATAGCTGATTTTTCATGAAGGTTAAATTGCTGAAAGTCCTTTGATCCTCCAAGAAACCCAAGACTTAAACCATAACAATATCAACCAACTTTTTATACTCACTTAACTTGTATCAAAATAGGGGAGTTGATGATTTTCATCCATAATTTAGAGACGAGGTTTTTATTAAAACTCTCAACCATTATTGGTTCTACATTGTGACTCGTAGTCAATTGGAAAAAAGAAAACTATTTGTTAAATAGTTGTAAATCCAACAATGGTTGAACAAAGGCTCCAACTTTGGTTTTCTTGGGAATAGAAAATGCAACCTTGATAACTGCCAAATGAATTGGAAATGTTGCACCATATATCTCAGAATTCAACTAGTATAAGTGATAAATCATCCCCATTGCATTGATTACCTCATGGTTAGGAAATTACCATTGTAATTTGAAAATTAAATTCTACGTTATTTTTGTGCATGCTTGCCGCACCTTGGTTGCCATCGTGATTGCATCCTCTTCATGAATTGGATGGCAAAATCCATCATTAGATCAAGTGTGCACACCAAATGTTTGTTCATTGATCCTTAAGCCAAAAATTTGTTGTGGATGTGCAGAATCAAACCACTAGTCTAAAGGCAACTACTAACTGGTATGGTTGATCAAAGAATTAAAGGCATCGAAGGTAGGACCCTCAAAACAAAAGTATGGATCAGTGTACAAGTGAAACAATTCCGCCTTAACAAGTTTCACAACATCCACGAAGTCAACAATGAACACATCCTGATTTTGTGCAAATTTGATAAAAGTGTGCACTACCTTCAACATGAATAATAAACATGGCAAACCAAGAATAAGCTCAAAGGTCACAAAGCAAAACCAAATTGTCTTAAGTTGCTTTGGTCTTGGATGGATCAAGATGCATCTTCATGATCAAGGACTTGTACTTAGACATAACGTGCTTAAGAAGGCTCAACATGTTGATCCAACACATCTTCACATTTCGTTGCAGCTTTTAGCCTCTAGTAGCAAATGTCTTTGCAAGCTTTACAAATTCAAAATACTTCTTCAAGCTATGAACAAAGAAGGCATACAAGGATTGTAACATTGCCTAAATGTGAAACGCGAGAGGCACTTTTAATAAAACAACAATTGCCAAATTAGTTTGATGTGCCATGTAATGCACACCAATGAAATAAGAAGCAGCGTTCTCCTTTACCTATGTAGTAACGCTAATGTGATAACCTTGGAACACATAATCCTTGTCACACCCAAGACAAACCCAACAAGAGGCAAGCTACTCCTCAACTAGACCTCTAAACTTCACGGTATTTTGCAAGATAATGGTAGTGATGTTTTCGATTATGGCACCCACCTCAACTCATCTAGGGTTAATAAAATTGGAATGTGAATCCAATTTTGCATCACATAAGCATGCACATTTATCCACTACTGATTGTTAATAGTTGTCACCTCATCTGCACTCAAACTAAAGAAAGCAAAATCTCACACAATAGTTTTTGTGTTTTGCAACACAAATTTGTGCATGCACTTTGCCATTTCCCACTTGCTACTATCAATCCAGTGTTTCCTTGGGTTTTCTTTACTTTTAACAGTAAATGTAAATCTCTAAAAGATTCAAATTCTATCATCAGTCACTCATGGCTTAACAAATGAAAAATATTCACAAACTATTTTATTTTATTTTTTGGAGCTTGCATGAACCTTAGATTGAACCAAGTTAAGTATACACTCCTTACCTTTACCCATATAAATCCTTTCATTTTTGTTGTGGGTAGCATCATTATTGTAATATTAATCTCCCACGAGAACATCAAAAGTAGCAACCATAACCTTATGATGACTAGCATGTTTTTAGAGAGTATCCAACTTGGGAGACAAGAATTTGTCTTTTCTATCAATGGTAGAACATATGACACATTTGACTTGAGAAACTAAACCATATGGTCCCAAAACAGACTAAGCCCAAGGAAATTGCATTGCCCAAGTATCCTGGAAAACCCTAGACTTGTCATAGGATCTTTTAGGTTTTTTCAAAGGTGGTTCATTTGTGTGGGAGGTGTTAGCTTGAAATGGATCAATGGTTGGAGAAATGGAAATGGATGGAAACTTGGGGTTGAAAAGCAAAGAGTTGAACTTTGAATAGGGATTGAAATACCAAAACCCAACCCTATAAAAAAAAGCTTGAACTTGAAATTGGGTGGTTGTAATGGAACCATGGGTTTGCATTAGAGCTCAAATGACAAGAGTGTTTGACCTCAAGGAAATACAAGATCACTTTAGTTGAAATTCAACTCAAGAGTCTAATTTTAGGACTTATTTATTAAACAAGGATTCAAGAAATTCAACTTCACTCCTATCAACACACACACACATTTGAAGAGCTAAACAAACAATTTGGAAAACAAAAGAAGAAGAAATCAAGGAAACCTACCAAGAAATCTATGAAGAACTATAATGTGTAAATCAACAAAGCTCAAGTTTGAAAGTTGTGGTTTTTATCTTGTTCATTGCTTGAGCTTCGAACTTTGGAGTTAACTTCAACATCCAAATTTTAAAGGCTTCAACATTGCATTATGGAGTTCGATCACCTCCCATGATCCATTCATTGCTTATGGCTTGAATATCAAGTCTCACGATTGTTGGTGACTACCTTTCACAAATGAATCTTCATCAAGTAAAATCACAAAAACACTTGCAAAAATGTTCAATGAACATAAATATTAAGCTTCACATTGCACAAGTTTCAATTTGGAACTAAACCACAATATACTTGGATTCTTTATCCCCCAATGTTCACCATTAAACCTTGCTGCCAAACACATACTATAGAAACCTTGATTACACATTGCACATACAAAAACTTTGAATGCACATATAAAAATGCTAGGAAAATGGATCCAATGCAAACAAAACTAAATGAGAAAGATTAGCTATTTTTGTGAACTTGCACATCCAACCGTTGAAGTCTGGTAAATACAACAATGCCCAATATCACAATGGAGGTGATCTCTAATCAAAATAAACTACTATCAATGAAACCTTAAATTTTTTTTGTTGACTAATGGCAATGCGACCTTTTGTTTTTTACCCTTTTGGCAAATGCTATTTTTTTTCAAACGTGATAGTAGGTGATGAAGGTTTTTTCTTCAACAACGATTTGGTTCCCACGTGTAATGAAAGGGGGGTTTTCAAGCAATTTCAAATATATATATTATAAAAAACCTCAATTCCATTTCACAAACCTATTTTGGTCATCACAATCTAGCGACAAATTGCCAAAAAAAAAACCTTGATATGTACTCTTGGAAAAGCAATAATGTAAAACTTTCAAAAATATATTTTCTAAATGACTGTAGGGCATAATTAAAAACCTAATGAATTTTGAGGGTTGGCAACTAAAATCTGAAATTTTGTGTATGGATGCCAAATTGATGAAAAAATATTTACCTTAAAAAATTTAATGAACCAATTTGAAAATTAAAATATGATAGGCCTTAAGGTGGTGGAATTAAGTAACAATTAATGATAATAAATTAGTTCTAGTTAAATCCAAGGCCTCAACCTTGTGTTTTAAATCAAATGAAAATCATAAGGTAGGTAAACTTTTGCAAGAAATGAAATTAGGGTTTAAGTGAGGATGGACTCCCTCAAATTATATGTCTACAAGAGGTGAATGTCTTCATGCTTTAACATGTTGAACAAAGAGCAAGACCAACAAACCAAGCCAAATGGAGTTGGAGATGCATATCACCAAGGATTAACAATTTGCACGGTTCAAGCATTGGTTCTTACTCTTGTTGTGGAAGGTGTTTTTATAATAAATGGGCAATCTACCATTGCAATAGAGTTCCAAAAAATGCATTGATTTTTCTTTGACTTCTTGGTCTCAATATGAGGTCACACTTAATAACCATGTATAGTTCTAAGTGTATATCTTTTTGTTTGCCTAAAAGCTTGTTAAAATGAATAAGTAGCTAGCTAATATTGAAGTATAAAGACAAGTTGAAAATGTGAGTATTTTTGGATCAAAAGACTTTTAAGAACATTCTTGTAGGGTCCTTCCAAAACATTAAATTTGCTTGTATCTAACTCAAGAAGGATACACAAAGACACAATGATTTGTTATGAAGGTTGCTATGTTTGAACTTTGAACAAGATGGTGGGTTCTTGAACAAATAGTCTAGTTGAATGTGTTGAAAGCATGACTGAAATTTGGATGAAGATTGGCATGCAGCAAAAAGTTATTGAAGATGGAATGATTGAAGGCAAATGGTGTGAATGAAGTTGAAAGTAACATTTTGGTTAGTAAATAGGAGAAATATGTGGTAAGGTAGTGTCTGTCCTTGCGATTTCAACCTTTATTTTCTTGGTTTATTCAAGGATCTTGTTAAACCTAAATCCAATGGGTAATATAAGAATGAACCCTACAAAAAATTAAGTATGAACTTAGTTAAGATTACATTAGAGGGTGAAAATATGATCAATTAGACACTCCATGATCCTTGTTTGCATAAATGGAAAATAGCCATAAAATACACCATAATATAGTAAACTTTAAAACATTATTTATTCCAATGATCAATATGGGCATGTTCTTTGATTTTATACTAATAATATATAAAAAATTGCATGTTTAATTTTCATTTAAGTAGATTTTTCAAAACTACAAGTAGATTTCTTTTTACTTTCCAAGCATCTGTTTCATAGAAAGTAGGCTTAAAATAGAAAAATTGAATTTTTCTACTTTCTTGGATATTGTTGCACTAAAATATACTTATGTGCTTTCAACTTTTACTTTAAAAATAATAATATATCAATCTTTTTAATGTAAAAGTATTTTTGAACACATTTTGGTTAGTATGTTTCAAAAATACTTTTCACCTACTTTTATTATATGAAAGTTTTCAAACGTTGTATACAACAAATTACAAACCCACTATTGAACATCATGATGGTTTTGATAATGATTGAAAATGTTTTGACTTTACTTTCTTGCATTTATGTGCAAAAATATAATTGCATGAATGATAATTACTTTTTGTGTCTAATTGATCATGCTTTCACCCTAGAATTATGTGGTTGGATTGAGAATGTGGCTTTGATACATAAAGACCTAAAATACACCAATTAAGCTTCTTTGATTTGTGGTCATAGACCCATTTACCTACATATGAATCATTGAAGTACAAAGGATACTAGAATGAGGAATTGTATTGGTCCAAGCTGGTAATCTTTGAAAAGATAGTACCACATAAATAATTGAGCCCTGTTAGTGAACATTTAGATACAAAATTTCTTGGAGTCAATCTGAGTAAACAAAACCATTTCAAGGGTTAACCAACACTAGAAGGGACAATCAGTCAGGCCCCAGTTAGATGAGTCACATCTGTAAAGGCTTGTTCATGCCATCTACATGTTCAAGGTGGGACAAACCTCCCATTGTAGACAAGTTCACCCATCATAGACTCAAGTTTTGGAGACTGGTTTATGATGAAGTAACTCTTGTTTTGCCAAGGATAGGAGGCCAATCCACAGAGAGTAGTTCCAGGCATAATATTGTTAAGAGAGAAACATTTTAGAAGTGGGATGATAGATAGGCCTATCTGAATAAAGATGGCCATGAAGCCAAATAAAGTTGAGACTTACCATAAGCATTATAAGATTACTGTGAGGAATGGTGTTAAGTCATCCATATGTCAGAGTAATTGACAAAGCCCAAAACACATTATTTGCACCAGGCACATCCACATTCAGTCTTTCTACAACATCATCATGTTCAGAAACTTCAACATTCATTATTACAGGTCTCATGGGATCAGATTACATTCACACTAGAAGCTGAGTTCTCAGACTTGACATGGGGTAGACTCACACTTTGTCTATTAGTCTAGAAGTGTGTCCACCTAACTAAGTTGTCAAACTCTGTTAATTTAGAGAAAGATTTGGAAAGCTACATGAGACAACAATTTTCAGGATGGGGAATTCGAAACTCACATTGGGCACTCAGGACATCAAAAGACTTCATAAGTACCAAGAATTCATTTCACTACTCACAATTTTAGGCAATGTGAAAAGAATTTAGAGATGACACCATATAATAAGGAACTGGATATGACCAAAAACCAGCAACCATCAGCAGCATGAAAAAACATTCTTATCCCAAAGTGCACAAAGAAACGAAAGAATATTGTCACATATTGATGAGTAATGAGAGTAAAGCAAGACTGTTGGTGATGTTGAGTACCCAGCCTAATGATATTATCAGGCATTCTCACCATGAACAGTTCATCCTAGAGAAACGTATGAATGTCAAGATCTACTACTTGGCCTTGACCCTCACCCTGCACTCTTGAATAAAGAGCATGTAGGACTGGGGAACCCTGGAACCAATCATTAGCCATCTCCAGCAAAAGTAGTAGACTACATTAATAGCAGTGTAATTGCATAGGGAAACTGCACAAACCATGTAAAGTAACCAGACATATGTGTGTGTGAGGTCAGGCCAAACAAAAAGATGACAAGAACAAGTGCTGTCATGACCTTGTGAATGTCACCACAAAGTATCCGACAACCTTCAGCATAAATCACAGTGACTAGATAAAATTACCATGCTATGACTTCATCAGCTCCCAACAGTTGGATGTAGATAAGTATATAATAATCTGCTTAAAACAAGGGAAAATATTTGTAAGAAAATTGGCATCCTGTAGCACTTACCAGAAGCAACAGGAAGACTCAGTTGTGACACCAGCTACCATTCAAGAGACTTAGCTTATAAGAGAAAACAGTAGTATCCTCATTCAAGCTACAACCAGTAGGTAATGATGCTAGACTACATTAACCATACAGAGGATATGCATTATGTAGGCTGAGCACTCTTTGAAGCAGAAACTAAAGTGCCCAGAAGTCAGTAAGGGATCCAATAGTCTGCAAGTTAAGCAAGTTCACTGAATGGTCAGATATACTCGGGGAGCCTTGAGAATTTCTGGTCCGTATCTTACACCACTCAGCAGTTAAGGTTTTCAGGGTTTCAAACGGGAAAAGTCCCAAGCACTTGAGACCACCTGCCCTTACAATCACTCAAAATTATCCTTGCTGAATGTTGCTGCACAAGCTGCATATATAGACATACTCATGCGTTGTGGGTCTAGCTTCTGTCAGCTCAATCACCCATGTCATCAACAAGGGAAACTGCAGAACAGACCATTGATAAAAAATCGCTGCCAAGCTGCCTAGACCACAATTGTTTTGTCCCTCTGCCATTCTCCCCAACTGTTGGAAGATCAGCAGAACTTCCAGATGCCTGCTTGCATTCTCGTCTTGCAACATTTGCAATCCAAGGTACTTCATTATTCTTTAGCTACACAATGATATAGAGCTGGCTCCTAGATTATATCATTGTCCAAACCCAGTGTGGCAGAGGCCAATTAGCCATTAAGGAATTTCTCCTGCTGCTAAAACGGTAAAGAAAGTAATTGATCTGAGAAACCCTAACATTTCCTGCACCATTGTGCTCAGGGCTTCAGCTGGTTCAAGTACGTGGGAGGTCTGGCTAGGAGCACAAGGTCCTATGACTCCACCATTAGGAAATTTGTGACAGAAGATTGCACATCCCACATGTACTTGTGGTGACCTTCCAATTCGGGGGTTTCATGATTCAGCCAGAGGCTTTAGCCTATTCAGCCTCCTAATGCGGTCTTTGTCCGTGTGCTCCAGAGATCCCTGCGATACGATCTCATCCAGGCAGAGGCAGATCTTACCATACTTCTCGAGGAACAGGCGCTCGCTAGGCGCCTTCTTGCACACATCTTTAACCGAAGACGTGACGGTGTTGAGCACCTCCATGAGCGCCAGCTCGTCGTACAGGTCCTTCCCGACCGCGAACACACAGATGTCGCCGGTCACAGTGTAGACGATAAATACGGACTTATGCGACGCCACAAAAACCTCGTCATCCCGTGCCGTCTTCAGATTCTCACCCACAAGCTTCACCAGGAACGATCGCCAGTGCAGCCGCTCCTCCGCCGGCAGCCCGTGGAACCTCTCCAGCAGCACATTGCCAGCCCTGTTGGAGAACAATACACACAGAATCATGGCGACTCCAACGCAGCACGCGATGCACAGCCCCAAAGTTTTCCTTCTTTTTTCCAAAAGGGAGAAACGAAGATCGCAACGCACGACCTACGCTCGCTCCTGTTTTCCTGAATCAAAGAAGATGAGCCTCAAGGATTAGGGTTTCCACACATTACTACCTTGGCAGCTTCGACAATAATTGGTATATTATTTTCAGAAATGCTCAAAAACAAAATTAATTGAAAATAACAAAAATTTGTGAAGGAGAATATTTTATTTGTCGAAGTGAAAATTTCAAAATTAATTAATTAATCCATAAACATGTGTCAAAGTTGCTAAGGTAACATGGGTGTTTTTTTTCAATTTTCTCAAAAGTTGCTTCAAAAGTGACGATCAGTCATAAGAGGATTTAGCCAAATCTGGCTACAAGACAAATAGAGAAATAGAAAATCTAAGAATCCATGTTGGTAAACCACTAGAATCTATTAGCTAAATATGGCGATTTCAAAAGAAACAAGTTAGAAATCTGCTCAAATCCTTCAAAAATCTTCGCAATTTCATAACTTTCTTCGTCAAAATGTGACAATTGTTTCGAAAATTTTCAACAAGCTCCCTTAGACCATGTTGCATGGGGGAAAAAATTTAATAGCAAAATGACGATTTTTCAGCACAAAAAGTCACTGGGTAGCACCATATTGTTTTCAATTATTTTGAAAATATAATTTACACCGAAGTTCTCACTGTAAAGTTCTGGGAGGAATTCCCTAGTGAATTTGGAATCCATGAATATCCATGAATATCCCTCATAAGAAAGACAATGGATCTTACACCTACAATTTAGGAGCAGGAGGGATCGTACAGACCAGAGAATTAGCCATTTGGTGTACTCTGCTAGTCACCGGGCGAATCTGGCGAGGCAAGCTTAGAGCATCTCCAGTGATGCTCAGTATGCAACCCTGCAAAAATAGTTTTCACATCCAAGTTTAGTTATTACTTTGTTGCAACCGAACCCATAAAACAGAAACTAGGTCAGCCAATAGGTGTAGCGAACCACCTGGAGCAATCATTATGATAAGCCAATCAGAAACACTGAGCAGCAGTCAGATCATATTTATTACACTCTTACACCAGGTGCAAACCGTTGCTGCCCCTTTCACCAGCTACCGCAAACATTGAATTATGCTGACCCAAAACCAATTTCCTGAGCCAAACCGGCACATTTTGACTTTTCTTCATCCAATTTTACATAAGCACCACCCCTGGCGATGCTCTTAGTGACTGCACTGGCAGAATGTGCCATAAATCGGCCCGTTCCCCGATGTTACAAGGCAGGGAAAAATGCAGAACTATATTGCAGGAACACGGTGAAATCCATCAGCTGCACACAATTGGCAGGTGGGGCTATAATTCTTCAGAATAAAGAGATAAATCAGACGACCAGACATGAGGGGAACGCCCACGTCAACAATCGCTGGAGAAGGGGAACATTTAGTCCCAGTATTATTTCTGGTGCCACATCAAATATCGACACGTTCCCTTGTCCATGTCATTGTTCCCCATGTCCATTGACATTCTCTTGTCGTCCCGGTGTAGTCCCCATTGTGAGAGGTAAAGTCTGAACCCCCAAAACCCAATGAAAATAGTAATTACATAGGTAAAAGTAGAGGGAGGGGGATTTTATTGCTTATCAAGATGTTGAGAGAGATGTTCAAGACATCAAGGAATGTCCTAAGAATCATGGATGTCCCAAGATGCAACCCTATTTTAAATACTTAGGGTTTGTGAATTCAAGTTATTGCATGAGTAACCATGACCCAAACCCCCACCCCAGTAGAAAGTTTATACATAGGTAAGGGTTGTTTTTAACTCGCTACTAACAACATGCTTTTGAATTGTTAATAAAAAATTAAAAAAACAACTAAGTTAACCAACATGGTTAACTAGGAAATTAAAACTCAATAGAAAATGATCTCCTATCCCTTTACCATACATCTTTCAAGGTGCATTGGTGAGTGATGGTTTAGGGTTTTTTCTAATGTAGGGTAGGTATTACCCAAGGGGTCAAGTTTGAGACTAATTGTCACATTGAAAAATGTAGGCCTCAACTTGATAACCTAAATTACAACAGGACTTTCAAGTTTGGTTCTTAATATAAATAAAAAAGCTGTATAATTTTTTAAAAAATAGGTGTATAGTAAATGAGACTTAGACCAAAGACCTATTTGGTTTCAAAGAATCCTCGATTAACTAAGCAACAACATCTCATTTGAAAAAAAAAAAACTAGGAATGTTTTTATTCATTTTATGTCTAAACATGCCAATAGTTTTGGCTTTACAACCATTGGGATTAAAAATATTAAATAAAAATAATCTTCATTATTGTTACACATGAAAAGTTATGGCTTGGGGATAAAACATTGATTTGCCTTTAGGGAAGGCCTTGGGTTCAAATTACAATAAGTTTGAAAACTAGTGTTTTCAAGGAAAATTGGTGATCAGTTTTCAAAAGATTTCAAAACCCATATGAGAACTAGAACCAGCAGTTCTCTTCAGAAAGTGAGAATCGCCCAACACAGGATTTTCCTTCCATATTTGTGATGTAGCTAAAGTGGTAAGCATCCATAAGAAAGTTTGGTCAAAATTGACTATAAATAGGATATGAAAGTAAAATAGTTTATGCATTATTCACATTTTTGGCTACATGATAGAAACCAATAGATAAATCTGGAAAAAATTCAAAAAAATTTGTTGAAATTTGGCGACTAGGAAACAGAAAATATAAATATAAGCCATTTTGGAAAGAAAATAGCCAACTAGCTAAATTTAGGCAGGGAAAAAATTGCCGGTGCTGGGTCACAGCCCGGGCCACCGTGATCTACTTACCCGTGCATCATCAGCTCGTTGAAGGTCGTCCGTCTGCTCAGTTAAGTCTTCCTTTCTGTTTAGGTGCTTTGTTCGGGGGCTTAGACACTGAATGAGATTAGTTTCTCGGCTGGCATGGCGGACTTGGAGCTCGAGCACCAGCACGGCAAGGCACGCGTGCGAGTTGCACGTCTATGGAGAGGCAAGCGACCCGGTGAGGCGGATTACCTGGCGGAATGGAACGTTTCCATCTCGCTCATCTCCAGGGTCCTTGCCGCTTTCACCGACGGCGACAATTCCAATATCGTGGCCACGGACACAATGAAAAACACGGTGCTTGTTGACTCTTTTGGAAATACTCTCCTTCTTCACTCCAATTGTAGGTTTTAGGGTTTAGGGTTTAGTCCTGTTGTATGATGGGCTTTGAGTTAGCTTTCTGTGTTGGTTTTTGCATTGCCTCTTTGAGCTTCTTCTGTTGTGAAGATTGCTGTAACCTTGTACTAAGTCCTTTTGAATGCGAGTGGATGGATGCTCTCGTCCTAGTGTATGGTACTGTTGTTGTCATCTTCTGCTTAGGGTTTTGTCCCTTTTTCATGTCTGCTCTGCTCTCATTTCTAGCATCCACATTTCGTAGTATTAGTTTTGCTGGACATGTGTCGCCCATGGTGGAACTAAAAACTATGGTGGAATGGCGATCTGCTGAAGGTTTATGCAATAGCTAAAGAGTGCACGGATCCACTTTCATTGGAAGATTTTGGAGTTCGTCTTGGGAGACATTTTCTCACAACTTACCCTGAGGTGTGTTCTAAACTTGCTTGGTTGTCTGGAAGTAGATGCACACTACTGCTTCTCTGCTCACATTGGCTATCTCAAGAAGCGTTTTCATTACAAGGGATGCAAAGTCTCTGCTGAAATTTTCTTTGCCTTGCCCTTTTTCTACATTTGAATATTGCATTGAACTTGTTGTACATATCTGCTTGCCTGACCACTGTAGACAGATTGTCACAGGTGCAAAGGTAATGCTCTTTGAAAAGCCTTGGGAGCGCGCCACAGTTGACAGTCAACCCCACAACCATGGTATCACCCCCCTCTGTCCTTCCTTCTCCTTGTACTTCTCACTTCTTGTCATGAACACATCCCAGCCTAGATTTGTCTCCTTGCTGGAAACAAATGTCTGTGATTGCAGGAAATAGTCCACATTGTGCTCATGATTGAAGACACATTTCTAAGAGAAGTTCTGCACTGTTGAACACATGCTGTTTTTCTGTTGCAACTTGATCATTTGATCTTGGTTTCATTGTTTGAACTGGGGATACACAATTGATAATTCTAAAATAACTAGTCAACTTCTGCCTTTGTAGTGTTTTGTAGCCTGTGAACAGCCCCACATGAGGTGATGTTATTTTTTCACCAATGTACACCACGAATTTAATGGCTTTCTCAGAAGGTTCCTGCTGCATGGCAAAGAGGAGACATCCTGTAAATTGCCATTGAGTGAAGAGCAAGACTCTTGCAAACTAGGACTTGACACATTGGAGGGCCGGCCTGTACATTTATCTGGCAACATCCAGAATAGGGAGTACACCTGGAGAATTATAGGTTAGTCTGGATTTCAGGGGGTCAAGCCAAGAAGATAAACAGGATAGGGGGATTGGCAGCATTTAGTGGCTGTGAGGCCAAAAATAACCCATTGCTATATATGCACTACCAACTGATGCCAAGAATTGCCCCGCTACAGATTGGTGGGAGTTGCTATAGAAGGCATGAAATAGTTTAGACCCTTTATAGGACCTGGTTATTCAGTGGGTGTACCCCCTATTGTGAACAGTTGCCCAACAGTCCTTAGACACATGTTTGGACACATGATGGCTGTTCAGGCATCTGAAGCATCTACAGTATGTACAGCAGTAGACAGCAATGAAGTAAGTGATAACAAGTCAGTTTGGCTGGAGACTTAACTGGATGGGGAACACAACAGATATTGACGCTTTCATGTGAAGTGGGAATTTATTTCTGTAATCCCTTTGACCAAATGCAAGGCTCACTTTGATTGAGTGAAGAGCAAAACTCTTGCAGGAGGCTCCAACCACCACCCTATATATGGGCCTCTATGTCTTTCAGGCATAGATGCTTGCATATACAGGAACATGCCAAAATGAAATAAAAGCTCTTTCCGTCAGAAGCTTGTTGCAGCTTGAATGAGGATACTGTTGACTTATTTGATTAGCGATGTCTCTTGAGTGCTAGCCAATGTCACATCTGAGTCTTCCCATTGCTTCCAGAAAGGCAACAGAAACTCAGGACGCAGATTGTGTATAATGGTTTGCCCAAGTCTTTGGGAAGATTATTATATGCGTATCTACACCCGCTGTTGGGAGCTGATGAACTCAGTGGGTAGTCATGGCAGCTTGTCACTGCCATTCGTGATGAAGGTGATGGTCTGTCACTTTGTGAGTGACTCTCATGAGGTTATGACTGCACTCATTGTTGTGTTACCTATAATTGTTGTTGTGGAGATTTCTCTGCAACTTCATCAAGCTTTGATTGTGGTGGCAGTTTAACATCTAAGAAGAACTGAATTATTTCCTTGTATATGCCCTGGGCTAAAAATAAAAGTGCATTTGTTTTAGCTTGTTCAGTGTGTGACAGGAGCTACTTCACAGCTTGTTGATTATCCTTAAACTGTAGATACATCCACTCGTTAGACTGCCTCTCTATACCTTAGGCTTAGATGCTTGCTTGACTGAGACAAACTGAACTGGAATGAAGCTTACCCTCACAAGCTTCTTTAGCTTGAATGAGGACCTTCTTTGATTAGGTATGTCTCCTGATTCCTAGCCAATGTCATGACTGTATCTTCCTTTCGCTAGTGACAAACTTAGGATGCAGATGTTTGTATAATGCTTTGCCCAAGATTTTGGGTGTATTATTTTATAGTTTTGCACACCCACTGTTGGGAGGTGATGAAGTCAATGGGGAGTCATGGCATTATTCATGATGAAGGTGATGGTCTGACACTGTGACCAACACTCATATGGTTATGACTGCACTCATCATTGTGTTACCTTCAAAGTGTTTTGGTGGATTTCACAATCTCATAGATATGGTTGGACTGCTTCATGAAATCTGAGACACAAATGAAGTTCTAAGAACATCTGAACAATTACACTGCACCTATATTCTTCTTCTTAGAATGAGAAATCTATGTAAATGTCACAAGGTGGATTTTGGCTAGCTTATTTCTGCTGGCTAGCCCTTGACCAGATAAGGAATGGTGAAGAAGTCTCCTTGGTGCTCTTTGCCTGTGTACTGTTTGCTAGAAGGCAAGTATTCTCACACATGGAGAGTCCATCTAATGCTGACTTTGTTTTGGACAGGTTTCAAACTTGGATCAGAGAAGCATACAGTGGAGGTTGTTGTGAACAGTGACGGAGATGCCAAAGTAACATCAGGTGTTTCAGAGCTGTCTTTGTTGAAAACAACTCAGGTAGAGTTCTCATCATCCTGTATTAATTGGAGCACATAGATTAATGCCTCTTTGTCATGTCCATGACATGTGCCTTCAGCTTCAAGATTTCATATAAGTTCTCTTGATGATCTTCTCCTGCATAGAGACCCAATTTCTGTTGTATGTGGGCTCTCTTTCATACACATACATCACTCAAGTTGAGTATACTCTGTCCTTGCAGTCAGGGTTTGAAGGCTTTCTCCATGATAAGTATACCCTCCTCCCTGAAACAAGAGAGCGGATGCTGGCCTCAGCAATCCGTGCTGTTTGGAGGTGTGTAATATGCACTTTCACATTGAACTGACACTCAAATGTGTTTATTGAAGGTGTTCACCTTCAACTAACTCTTAAATTTTTATGCTTATCTTGCGTGCTTGGTGCCAGTATTTTGGCATCTGACAAATTTAGTTGACATATCCAGGAAATCTCGTGACATCTCTAGATCTGTTATGGTGGTTTATGCAGCTACTCCAGCAAGCCAGCAGATTATCAGAAAACGTACAGAGAAGTTAAAGACATTCTTGTTTCAACCTTTTTTGGACCACCTCATGAAGGAATCTACAGTCCTTCTGTTCAGAAGACACTTTACGAGATGGCTCAAGCTGTGCTATCAAGGTACCACTTGAAATTGCTGGTCTTATTTCTTCCTCTTCATAAAGTCATACAGTTCAGAATTGGAGTTCTGAACAAATTACTTTGTTTTTCTATATGTAGTGAGTACATGCTCTGGACATATTAGATAAGACAGCCATTGAAGAAACAAAACTGGAGCTTTTCCAGAACTGTAAATGCCAGAGAAACTGGAAAGGCCAGTTAGCTTTGGAACACATGCAGAGGTATTGTTGAATAGGCATCTTCTGTAGGAGGTAAGACATTCTGTTGTTGTGGACTCCTTCAACACCCTCAGTAAACCATTGTAGGAGATTATGTGTTCTTTTGATACATCAATGAGTATAGCTGGCTGGCTTCATCCCTATTTCAGATCAACCCAACATGCTTTGAAGTTTGGAATATAGTAGGGCTTTGAGAAGTTAGGAGTGGGTTGGATAGAGATCAACCAGGCAATGGCTATCTATGGTCTCCTAACTATAAAGCTTTCTTGCTTCTGAAGTTTTGTTTTTAATGTTGTCTTCAAATGTACATGTCAATTCGATTTCATGTTTCCAGTGTGAGGTCAAGAGTTTCATCATGACTAATGTCTTTGGATGGTTTTTGTCGCAATGTGCAGATTCCCAGAAATTGAGTCCGTATATTTGAATATGCCAAACATTCACTTCCTTCCTGTAAATATGCCGACTGTGGGGGTCAAGGTTAAGCTCAACTTCTACCACAGTGATCTGTCTTGCATTAGTTGACATCTGCCAATGACAACCAGAGGTTTTGTATCTGGTGTATTGCATCATAAGTAAAAGCAGTTTTTCTCATGTGAGGCAAGTATTTGAAATATGGCTGTCAGCCTGAAAGGCTTACTTGTGTTTTCATATGTTTCCTTGTTCAGTTTGGAGATGATGTTTTCATTCCAACCGATGAGCCCCATGGTTCAATTGAAGCACGATTAAGCAGGAAACCCATCCTGATTTCCAATTTGTGAAATGGTACTAAGGTATATGTGATACCTGTCTCCATCTTCAGGATGCTGACATATTGCACTTCATGTTAGTATATCAGAAATAGCAGTAAGGATGATTTTTTTAGTTGATTCAGTTAAAGGATATCGTGACAGTACTCTGTGAACATGGACTTTGTGTACTAGAGGAATACTTCTTCAGACATTATCATTTTTGGCAATTGTTCTAAGTTAATTTGGTTCATGGTTACTTCAGCATATTGACTGAGTTCTGTTGGCAATTTGCAGAAACCGGTGGCTGGGCTGAGACCTGCACAGCTTCTTCAAATTCCATCACTGTCATGGTTTTCTGTGAGCATTTGTTACTCTAGCCCAGCAGCTGGAATATGTCTCCACATATATTGCGTGATATCTTTTGAGTTTCTTTTTCTGGTTTTATGTCATTGAGGACTCATCCATCACTCCTCCAAGTCTTTGCGACCTATTGTAGAGTACCATATATAAAAGGATGTTTGCTAGTCATCTCCTGGATTTCTGATTCGGGTTTCAACAATCTCTTCCCATCTTCCCTACTTCAGATTCTCTTGTGGACTATCTTTTATGGTAAATTTCTCCCTCTCAACTAGCTATCAGAATAGGAGGCTCTAGGAGGATGTTTGATAATCACCTGTTTGTTGAAGCAAATCCAATTGTTGAGAAAGGAGCCTGGTGAATCATTAATGTCTGAGTCCCCACCTCCCACAGTAATGTTTTGAAGGCACAGGCTTCTGAAACAATCCACACTTAAACAAGCCACCTATTTAAGAGAGTGAGACAAACTCACACCTACTAATATACGGAAGATGCCCTTGCATCTAAGTAGTAGACAAATGGTGCCATGCACTCGGGACAAATCAATCTCAAATATAAAATGTCTTGTTTCTTTCCCTAACATCAAACACAAATTTGAGGATCTAGAAGATGTGAAAGTGGTGGCAAAATGTGAAGAAATCCATGCCATATGGCAATGGATGACGCCATTATTTGAAGTAGGTTCAGTTGATTCAAAGGACAAGGATTGATGTAAATTTGGTCAATTTTTTTTCATTTGTAGCTGTTTCTATTCAAACAGCTAAACATAAGATGATATAAGGTGGATTCAATGCCTTGATATCAATGGTTTTCTCTTGAATGAACTACAATTCTTTAGCAATGGAATTAGGCAAAAGAGGTTTATGATGTTGTAAACTTGCAAGATAAAGGTACAACTTTAGCTGAAGTAATCTCAAATCACAATTCTGTGTTAATGAGATTATGGGTAGGTTTGTATGATGGTCAAACATGTGAAGGTTGTCAACTATTTATAATTAGTTCCCAAATGGTGAAGTAGAAAATAACTTTAAAATTTTTGCACTGAGACTGTAGTCAAGATATGGAGGTTCAGATGAGATGAAGCAAATGGACCTTTTTGTAAATGGACTTTGTCCAGTAGGTTTCTGATCTGCAGTTATAGGGAAATTATATATATGATATATACAAAGAAAAAAATTCATATACAACTTTGTATACTATGTACTATGTAGTATAAATATAAGATGGGATTTGGAGATAGAATGGGTGGTGGGGTCATTGAGCAAAAGAGAATCGACCAAGATACTATAAATAGGAATTTCTAATGTTCTAACAATTATTGTGACATTTTCAACAGATATCTAAATTTTTGATAAATTGTGGGAATAAAAACATATTTAGATGGATTTCTGCAATGCCAAGTGTAAGTGACAGGAAGTGAAATACATGAATTAAGAAAGTTGTAATTTTTATTTTAATAACTGTGATTGTTAAAACCTGACTTCTGTGCAGCTTTTTGTTGTAGGGGAAGGTTCTGATATGTCATCTTGAAGCAAGTGAGTTTCATTACCAGTCACATAATACTCCAATCATGAACTTTTATAACTCTGCCATGGTTTCTGTATCTGCTGACTCTGGATGACTGGTGTAGGCTTTGATGATCTCTTCATACACTCTAATTCCTTTCAAATACTCTCTCTCGTTCAGAAACTGCACATCAGCAAGGGCAAACAGTTAGTAGCCAGCCAAAACAATAGCAGCATGGAGCATGTTCCATTTTCACCATTTGAGACTTTCTCTCAGTGATCACATGATGCTGGAGCAATATAATCCAGTAGTCAGCTCAGTCAGCCACAGATCATTGAAAAATCACATCCAGTACCAATTCTGCAGATTTGTCATGCACAATAATTTACAATGTTGAGCACAACATTCAATAGGTAGTGTTGACATGATACCCTGGCAGTTACCTCGTTATGATCATGGAGCAGAATGGGCGTGTTTGCCATAGGTGAGAATCCAAACCCTGGAATGCCTGCATGGCGAACAAACCGGCAGTCTGTGGCTGCTGGGAATATTTCAACTTTGCCCAGTTCCCCACCTGCCTTGACAACAGCCTCCTTCAAGAGAGTCCACCATGGAGATGAGTCATCTGCCACTGTTACTGCAGGGCGCCCATCCTTGTCCCTTGGGTTCTCTTTTTGTGAAAACTGTCCAGGAAGGAAAATAACTCTCATAAGAATAGGGAAATTTCCATATTCATGATTAGGAAAGTCAAAGAAAGAAAAAAATGCTTCAAGTCAAAAGGAAGAATTCCAGATAAGGACTGAGTAACTGGGAAGCTCAGGAAAAACACTGAAAGGGAGAACTTGAACAAAGAACAAGAAACTAGCAGTACATGAACAAACATGACACTCCGTCACTTGTTCAAGGACCATCAACAGTAACATGTATGATAACGAATTATCTATCACAACTTATCTACTGACTTCACCAGCTCCCTACAGTGGGCATAGGCCAGTGTAACCACTAACCTACATACTGAGCAAGTATGATATGCACTTTCAAGGCCACTTTAGTCTCTCTACCAGCTTAAAACCCTTGCAGGCTCACCAGCTCAAACTGAGTTGAGCTGGTTTGTACAGCAGTTTTGGATTTACTACAGCCAACTGAAGATTACATCAAGTACTGTGGGAGCAACCTTCAATCCAGGGAACTATGACTGTCACTGCATACTCCAATAAATAATTTTGACTTCTAGTGTACACTACATCATAGAGCTGCAACAGTGCTGAAAAATATCTTTGAGATTACACAGAAATATCCACAATAAAATATTGAAGGTAACACAGCGATGAGGGTAGTCATAACTATGGTGAAGCAGTGAAAACCTTTTTGCCGTGGATTTTTTATTTCATTGTACTTCTTACTAGACAAAAGATCTATGAGGTTGCAGATTTAACTCCACAACAATACTTTCAAGTTATGCGTTCTGTCAGTTAAAGCAAAAGCAAAAGCAATATGACAAGAATGAATGTGGACATAACCTCATGACTGTCACTCACAAAGTGTCAGACCATCACCTTGGTCATAAATAGCAGTGACAAGCTGTCATGACTCAACACCAACTTCATCAGCTCCTGACACAATATAGACTCAATTGAAACTTATCTCAGAGTGCAAATGAGGGTAAACAGTAAGAGGCAGACCGTATAGGTAAGGTTTCTGGAAGCTGGGGCCCATTCTTCATGAATAACACGCTGTAACTCGTTTACATCCTCCCATGGTGCTACCCGGATATCAAATCCTGCCTCTGCTTCAGAGGGTTGCAAATTCATCACAAAACCCTGTGCCCATCAAATCACCTATCATAACTTTCCTAGCTTGACAACCAGGTGTACCTGACCAGCAGACCTACTCCAAGTGCATCAAGGAACAAACTCACAGCTAAAATTACATGGGACAAAGTTTGCACACAGATTAACTACAAATGCTTCAATCTTTATATCAAACTCATAGCTCAACACTTTTGACCCCAAGATTGTTCATTGAAAAAGTCAACTAAAGAAAGTTCAAACAAAGCAGCAAGCCAAATTCACCAAGAGAACACAACAGGAAAGAGAGGTACCGTTGGGGTTGGAGTGCCCGCCTTTAAATAGACACCATTGACAGATGTGACCTCTCCTTCTGCCTTTGCCCCTGATTTCACAAGATTAAATTGCTCCTCCCGGAACTTGTTTATAAGTTCAATGCTTTGGAGCAAATTCTGAAATGCACTACCATCATACAATTTTGAACCATGGCCTGGTGCTCCTGTGGCCTTAATCTTCAACCACCAGGGTGATCTTTCTCCATTGAAAACCCGGTATGCGCTTCCTGGAGAAGCCAATCCTTCGTCCAAATTAAAACCCACATTGAGTTTCTGGAACTCTGGGGAGGACACAAACTTTGCTGCTCCATCATCTCCACCGACTTCTTCTTCTGGAACAAATGACAGATGAAGGTTGCGCAGTGGCTGGAAGTTCTTAGATTTCAAGTTCCGAATTGCTTCCAAATACTGCATTGACACACATTTCATGTCTTGCGAGCCTCTTGCAAAAATATTTCCATCTGCATCCTGCAACATTTGCACCCAAATTTCAACCAAACAAATTTGCCAAAATGACAAGGAGCTAAAGTTGAACACAGTCACTGCGTAGCCTGCCCCATCACTCAACTACCACAAGACAGATAGTACTCATCAGAAAGTGCTTTCCAGCTTTTGATGCCCCATAGACCCCACCCACACTCACACCCAGTTTGAATGGAACAAGAGGAGTTTGTGCAAGAGCATATAAATTTCAGGGGAGAACATGACAACAGAATAGTGGGCTGCTCTCTTTGCACCTTGCGGCTCTCATTAAGAATACCGGGAGCAGCCCTTGATATAGACAACAATAAAGCCATGAAATGTGAATTGCAACTTCATACTGTTCCAACACTCATTTTGCATCGGGGGAATCCTTTAGCACGGTAATCTTGTAGCCCAGGCCATGTTAGTTTTCTCTAGAAAGCGACAAGTTCAAGAGCATTAGAAACCGCAGAAATTGAAGCACAAAGTTACAGTGTTAACAGACAGGATACTGTGAGCAATCACTGAGAGAAAAACTGACGAATCCTTCCTTTCATGTGTGTGCGCCTACAAGTCTCCTCCATAGCTTGAAGCAGATAGGTCCACTGTGCGGTACTAAATCTTGGCATATTGTTGTGAGACAACAACTAACTCCCTACAACTGAAAATTGCAAAAAGAAAAGCATATTCCCCTAACACATGATCCATCAAGGCGGGAGCTTATCAAACTTTCAAAGAACGGGAGGCAGAAGTGCGTGCCTGGACTGCAGCAAAAGGTTCATAAAGCCATTTCTCCTTTTCTGCAGGGACAACATCCATGTGCGAATTGAGAAGAATCGAAGGGATTGACGGATCCTTTCCTTTCCATGTTAGTAGAACCAGAGGCTTCCCTTCCACGAATTCCAAGACCTGCGAATCGAGCCCTATTTCCGAGGCCTGCGCGAGAAGAAACTCGACAGCGGGCTTGTAATCAGGCAACGGATGCGCCGTATTTATATTCAGGTAGTCTCTGAACCTTCCCACAGCTTCCACCTCCTTTCCAATGCTACTGGAGTAACTGGGCAACGCGGCACTCAAAAGCACAATAAAAGCTAAAAGAACCGAAACGAAGAAGGTCCCAGAAGAGAAGGCAATCCGCCTAGTGCGGCGCCTGTTGTTGTTACGACTCCCCTGAGAACAAGACTCGAGAGCACAAGAAGAAATTTCACGAGAATAAGCAGAAGAGGAAACAAAGCTATAAAACTGGGAGCACATCTTCTTCTCCATTTGAGCGGAGCCTGTTTATGACATACGAGCACGAACCAGATGCAGACGTGCAAGCAAACAAGAAAGCAGTAGGAAGAATAAGAAATTGATGATGCCAAAAGAGAGAGATCTATTCTTATTAAATGTGACGATTACAACAACAATTCTATCTTATCACTAGGGAGAAACTAGTTTGTGAAACTGCAAGATGGAAATGTTAACACAGGTGAGCATCTCCATCCACACGCCCTATTACATTTACTCATCGGTTACCCTTTTCATTCATGGGTTTTTATTTTGTTTCTAGGGTACTTAGGCCCGCTTTACACTAGGAGTCAGGGCCAATGTTCAACCCAAATCCAGCATTCCCATTGCTGCAAATGTTGATGAAATCAGCCCCCAAGGGCTTTACACCAGGAGTCAATGCTGACATAGAAAAAAACTCTTCCATCTGCCCCAATTTAGCACTAAATGCTGAACATTATGACCTTGTATTTTCCCCAAGGCAAAAAAAAAAAGGATACCATCAAATTTGGGAGGCCAATTTGCAACCCTTGGGAACCCAGTATTCATTAATATCATGTCTTCAATGTTCTAGCATTTATGAGTAACTTGGGGCCAATTTGCAACCCAAAAATGCTTTTAAAGTTGGCCCCAAGTTTTTTTTGGCCTTGACTCCTAGTGTAAAATAGGCCTTATTCATCTTTTGTATTAATTAGATGGAGGTGTTTCCCAAGTTCAACTTTTTCTTTTTTGACAATGAGTCATTTTAATTGGCTCATCACAAAAAATCCTAGAGACCAAAAAAAAAAAACTAGTTGAAATTTGACAACCTCCCCAAAATAAAAGTTTATATTGGGAAAGGTCCACCTATATAGGTCAAAAGATGATAACTTTCAATAAAACATATCAGATAAAAATGTGATGCTATTGGAGACGTTTCGGGGAACATATTGAGAACCGCTTAAAAACTTGATAGGAAAACATAATGACACACCTCCATTTTTCTTGAAAGATTCAAATGCAAGTCCAAAAGTGGAAACAATGGAAGAAGAAGGAATTGAGATATATTTCTTAATTTACAACATTTCGAAAGTAGAGGAGTGTGTTGAAACTTCGAAATAGGGATTAAAATGAGTGACAAACAAATCAATTATTCACTCAAACCTGCACAAACCAAACAAGTTGGTTATGTGTGATTCGAACACTTTTGATGCATAAACAAGTCACAAGCATACATAGATTCATAAGATTCACAATTATTCAGACTTGAAAAAATCATCACTTTCTCTTTTATAATATTATTTATGCTTGTTCACAAAGTTTACACTCAAATGTCATATTGTCCTAGGACTCTTAAAAAGTTGGAAGTCTTAAAATTCTTGAAATTGAAACTCACTCAACTTTAGAGGCCCATAACTTTTTTTTTGTAAACCTTTGATTTCACAAGGTGGTAGTTCAAGTAAAAAAACTTTATCATGATTGACATTTGACAAATGTGTTTCTTCCCTTGCCATCAAAGGTTTTGGTTGCTTACATCAACAAAGAGAACAATTTTTTTCATTAATGTGCTAACATGATGTGGTCATCAAAAGGTGCTAATGGCCCTACTATAAGGGTTTTACATGCCTTCTATAGGCAAAAGGTGTTAGTAGCTTTGTAAAAGCTTAAGTTGTTTATATTTTTAAATGCAGATTTATTGCAAGTGAAGATTTTTCTATAGGCAGAAGGTGTTAGTAGCTTTCTAAAAGCTTAAGTTGCTTATATTTTAAAGTGCACCTTTGTTGCAAGTGAAGATTTTGCTTATTGCTTTTTCAAGTTTTTCATCCCTTTCTTTTTTCAATATGTTTCTTGCAATTGGTGGGGTATTTAAAACATAATTTGTTCCTTTGCCCCTTTGTGACCCACTTTGGGTTTTTTTTTTGGTTCAAACTTGAATCCTTTTTCATTGTTTTTTCTTTTCCCATTTGTTGGGTGCATTTTTTAATGGAATTTTCCAAGGTTTCATAACTCAAAATATACATAATTATTGGAATAAATCTTGACTATGCTTATTATTAAATGGTTTCTCCATTGAGTCAATAGAGGCTTTGCTAAAAATAAACCTTAGTTTCCTATTTCAAGTAAAGGTTTCATCAAATGTTACCTATACATCAAAAAGAGGGCCTTAATCATGTTAGCTATTATTCATAACCTTTTAAGTTATGTTGTTGCAATAAACATAACACCTCAAAGAGGCTTTTAGTCTACTAGCTTTCGCTTGGCATCTTTTTTTGTTGCAACATCACATGACATCATGTTAACTTAGCTACAACTAATTGATGTCTTCCTCCATTCTTGCACCAACATAACAAGTGGATAGTTTTGTGCACAGAGCTGCCAAAAGTAGAGAGGGGTAGAAAGCAAGAGAGGAAATCTTTGTGACAACTTTTAGTGCACTGCCTGCCCCTAGCCCTTATTAGGTTGGGTCTCAGTTCCAAGGTAAATTTATCGTAATAACATATTAGGAACTAGAAAATATTGCAAATGGTGTTTTGAATCATTGAAGTGGAAGGTCATACTTCCATGCTTCCACTTCGCTGAATTGGTGCTTCTTTTAACATAGTTTGGCAGGTATACAAAGAAGACATGCTCTAAATCCTGTGAGCTGCAGCTGGCATCCTTTGTTGTCACAACATAATGACCACCATTAGGTGAGTCAAAGGTTGGGTCTTGGAAAGGGCCAATGTTTTGAAATGGGTTGCCATGAAATTGAAAATTGCTCAACTTCCATTTTGACAATATCAGTGATATAACTTAAGTGCTTCACAACTAAGAAAAAGACGCATTTTCTCACAACAATGAAACATGATTTTGCATGAAACCAAAACCCACCTCCACACCCTTCCCCCTACTCCCAGCCCATCCCCACGAGTCAGTAGTTATCAGATTCAGGACTTTAGGAGTAAATGAACAGAAACCAGATTGGATGAAATTGGTAACCAATGGGAAGAGATTCGCAACCTCAGAGGTCCAGTTAATACTATCAGATCAGAACCTTCAAGAGATTCATTCAGAAGGATGGCACAATAACTATATCCAATACAATTGTAAAATTGTATACTTCCACCATTTCCATGTCTCCTGACTCTGGATAACTAGTGTAGGCTTAGATGATCTCTTCGTACACTATAATTCCTTTCATGTACTCTCTCTTGTTCAGAAACTGCAGATGAGCAAGGGCAAACAGTCAGTACCAGGCCAAAACAATAGTAACACAGAGGAAATTGGCTACACCGCCTTATTTCGGACTTGTTCTCAGTGACTATGCAGCAATATAATCCAGTAGTCAGCTCAGTCAGCCACAGAAGAGTGCAAAAAACCATGAAGTACAGGTTCCACAGATTTTTCAGACACATTATTTTATCATGCTGAGCACAACATTCAACAGGTGGTGTTGGCAATCACCATTGCATGGTGCTCTGGCAGCTACCTCATCATGATCATGGAGCTAAATGGGTGTGTTCACCATATCTGAGAATCCAAACCCTGGAATGCCTGCATGGTGAACAAACTGGCAATCTGTGGCTCCTGGTTGTATTCTACCATGCCCAGTTCCCAACCTGCCTTAGCAACAGCGTCCTTCAAGAGTCTCCACCATGGAGACAAGTCATCTGCGGCTGTTACCACATGCCGCCCCTCCTTGTCCCTTGGATTATCCTTTTGTGAGAACTGTCCAGAAGAGAAAAAGTTAGATGTGCACTTTCAAGATCATCTTTTTTCACAGCCAACTAACAAGAATATCAAGTACTGTGGGAGCAACCTTGAATCCAGGGAACTGTCACTGTCACGGAATATTCCAGTAAAAATGAATTTTTAGGATAGACTACATCATAGAGCCACAACAGGTGAAGCTTATCAATAAGATTGAACAGAAATCTCACTTTGAAGATAACATAAGATGAATGCAGTGATTACCTTATGATAGTTGCAATGGTGGTGAAGCAGTGAAAATCTGTTTGCTGTGGAATTTCTCAGTTTATTCTACTTAATAGACAAAACATCTATGAGGTTGGAGATTTAACTCCACAACAACACTTTCAAGTTATCTGTTCAGCCAGTTCAAGCAAAAGCAAAAGCAATATAACAAGAATGAGTGCAGTCATAACCCCATGACTGTCACAAAGTGTCAGACCATCACCTTTGTCATAAAGTGTCAGACCATCACCTTTGTCATAAATAGCAGTGACAAGCTGCCATGACTCAGTACTGACTTCATCAGCTCTTAACAATGGGGTATAGATAATACATAGTCAATTCAAGCTCTACATCTCAGCCTGAGAAAGAGGGTACAGAGTAAGAAGCAGACTGTGTAGGTGAGGTTTCAGGAAGCTGGGGCCCATTCTTTGTGAATAATGCACTCTAACTCATGTACATCCTCCAGTGGTGGTACCTGCATATCAAATCCTGCCTCTGCTTCAGAGGGTTGCAAATTCACACAAAACCCTGTGCCCATCAAATCACCTATCATAACTTTCCTAGCTTGAAAACCAAGTGTACCTTACCAGCAGACCTACTCAGATTGCATCAATGAACAAACTACTAGTTAGCTGAGACAGATTTGTACACAGATTAACTACAAGTACTTCATGCCTTATATCAAACTCATAGCTCAACACTTCCAACCACAGGATTGTTCATTGAACAGGTCAACTAAAGGAGGTTCAAACACTGCAGCAGCAAAATTGAGCGAGAGTACTCAACATGAATGAGAGGTAATGTGGGGTTTGGAGTGCCTGCCCTTAGGTACACACAATTGACAGATCTCACCTCTCATTCTGCCTTTTCACCTGATTTCACAAGATTAAATTGCTTCTTCTGGAACCTGTTTATAAGTTTGATGCTTTGGAGCAAACTCTGAAATGCACTACCATTGTACAATTTTGAACCATGGCCTGGTGCTCCTATGGCCTTGATCTCCAACCACCAGGGTGATCTTTCTCTGTTGAAAACGCGGTATGTGCTTCCTGGAGAAGCCAATCCTTCATGCAAATTAAAACCTACATTGATTTTTTGGAACTCTGGGGAGGTGATGAACTTTCTTGCCCCATCATGTCCACCAGTCTCTTCTTCTGGAACAAATGACAGATAAAGGGTGTCCAGTGGCTGGAAACTCTTAGATTTCAAGTTCCAAATCACTTCCAAATACTGCATTGACACACATTTCATATGTTGCGAGCCTCTCGCAAAAACATTCCCCTCTGCATCCTGCAATGTTTGCACCCAAATTTTTAACCAACAAATTTGATCACATGACAAGTAGCTACAGTTTAAACAGTCACCTTGCCTGAGCATCACACAATTGGCACTTCATAGATAGTACTCATCAGACAGTCCTTTCCACCCGTAGACCCTACACACTCACACTCAATCTGAATGGAACAAAAGGAGTTTGTGGAAGAGCATATAAATTTCAGAGGAGAAGATGACTACAGAATGATGAGCTGCTCTCTTTGGATCTTACAACTTTGAATTGCAATGGCAGCTTCAAGCTGTTCCAGCCCGATAATCTACAGCTCAGGCCATATTAGTTTTCTCCATAAAGCTACAAGTTCAAGAGCATTAGAAACTGCAGAACTTGAAGCACAAGGCTGAAATTGTTTACAGACAGGATACTGTGAGCAATCACCGAGAGAAAAACTGATGAATCTCTTCATGTGTGCACGCCTGAAAGTCTCCTCCTTAGCTTGAGGCAGATAGGTTCACTCTCCACTACTAAATCTTGGCACACCATTGTGAGACAACAACTATTTCCCCACATGTGAAAATTGCAAAACAAAAGCAATGGGGCATGGGCATGCTCTCATCCCCTTGGAAAATGGATGTTATGGGTGTCTTCATACAGTTGGATTAATTAGCCCAAATCTTGTTGGTTACTCAGTTTTCTTAATCACACCTTAAATTGTATGTTTCTTGCAAGTTTCTTTCTATTATCAATTAAAGGTTGACAACGATCAATTCTTTTCTCTACCCTCTTTTACTATCTTATTGAACAACAACAAAGAAAACAACTTATTAAACAACCTTCCAACATTCACCTCTCACAACTCCCTTCTCTATCTTCTCTATCTTCTCTCTACTATCCTCCTTTTTCAATCAGATCTTCACCTAAGGTCAAGTAAGACTAAATAAGAAGCTGATTCTCTCAAATTCCAAGTTTACAAACAACAAACTAGTAATTACATCCTACTTTGCATCACAATCCCATGACCGCCCTCCACTTTCTTTTATTGTCTTTTCAAAACTTCAAATAACACAAGTTTGCCCTTTTGTCATTTCACCCAACATCTTTTATCCAAAACAACAAAGCTCCTCTCCCCAAAATTGGTTTCTTTGTGCTTCTCTTCTAGTTTCCTACTTTGTCACTCTATCACCTTGCATGTCAAAACAAAAAAACGCCCATAAACCACACACACCCCCAAAAAAGTTTTCCTCTTTCCCTTTTTTCACCTTAGCTTCATGTCTTGTCCGTTTCATCCTACTCTCCTAGCTACCATGCTATAAGTCCTCAAAGGGTGGCTATACGACTAAACATTTATTAGATTTAATTCATAGTGACATTTGTGGTCCTATGTATGTTTTTTCATATAGTGGGTATACTTATTTTTTTATATTTATAGATGATGCATCTAGATGGACAAAAGTCTATTTTTTGAAATTCAAGGTAAAACTTTTGAACATTTCAAAATATTTAAAGCTTTTGCTAATTTTTTACATCTAGGAAACTCAAGACTATTTGTAATATGGATGGTGGTGGAGAATATAAATCAAATGAATTGAAAAACTATTGTGACAACAATGGCATAACACATCAACAAGTTATATACCACAACAAAATGGTGTTACCAAATAGAAGAATTGAACATTAATCAAAAGTGTTCATTGTATGATGCAATTTGTGGGTGTCTCCAAAAAGTTTTGGGCTAAAGTTATTGCAACTACCATCTATATTCAAAATCATCTTCCTACAAAGGTAGTTCACCAAATGATATTTGAAGAAAAATGGAGTGAATGTAAACCCACCTTCACCTTTGAATTTTTGGTATTGAAGCCAATATGCACATCTTAGATAAGTTGAGAACTAAATTAGATGAAAAAAGTCTAAAATGTATCTTAATGGGGTATGATGAACATTTAAAAGCTAATAGGTTATACCACATGCCATTTAAAATTGCCAAAATTAGTAGGGATGCTATGATTAATGAATGACTTAAGTTGTTTCCTCCAATGACCCAATAAACCCCTTTGACTCCATCTTTTGGGAAGAAAAATAGACCAAAAACCAACAATTCAATATCCAATTTTAATCAAGCCCAACATCCAATCATTAATGTCCAAACTCCATTTATGATTCAAGCCCAACCTCTAGTCATAAATCCCATTCAAAAACTAAACACACCTATCATTGACCCTACCATTGATGATGATGACAACTCCAATCTAAAGATGAAAAATGAGAAGAAGGAAGTCAAAACCTAAGTCTTCCAATAAGCCCAATATTTGGCCTTTGATAGTCAACTTGAATGCGAAAACTTACATGGAAGCTACAACATTCCTTGAAGTTATTTACTAAGTGTTGGTGGCCATCCATAATGATGATTCACCCGAAACATTTGAAGAAGCTATGAATAATATAAATGATGATAAATGGATTGAAGTAATCCAAGATGAATATAATTTATTATTGATAAATAAAACATGGACCTTCACAAAGTATTTGAAGGAAGACATGCAATTGGGTGCAAATGGATATTTTGCATCAAAACTAAATTGAATGCATCCATTCACTGCTACAATGCGTGTTTGGTGACCAAAAGTTACACACAAATATTTAGTGCTGATTTTGAATACATTTTCTCATCATATGGTTAAAATGACCTCATTATGAATGCTACTAGCACTTGCTACCCATTATGACCTTGACATTGTCTAGATGGACATTAAAACATCTTTTTCACATGAAGATATTGATGAAAAAAAAACATGCACCAACCAAAAGGTTTTATTCCAAAGGGAAAATAACATTTAGTATGCAATTTACATAAGTCAATCTATGGTCTAAAACAAGCATCCATGCTGTGATATGTCAAAATAACTTCTTATTTACTAAAAACCAATTTTCAATGAGTACATTTAATAATAATGTATATTAAAAGGGATTGGCATAATTTTATCATAATAACCTTATATGTAGATGATTTATTCATATTCACAAATGATCATATTAATATGTTACTTGAAGTAAGGGAATGGTTTAAATCAAAATTTCAAATGACATATAAAACTGAATTAAGTTATGGACTAAGCATATGAATTATCAATAGAGATATAAATAAAGGAACAATCCACTTCAACCAATTCAAATACATAACTAATATTCTTAAAAGTTTCAACATGGAAAATAGTAAACCAATACATATTCCATTAGACTCTAGTCGATCAAAATTAATTAAAGATCAAAGTCATTAATCAAAGAAGTAGTTGAATGTTTAGCGTTTGTTATGACATTTATTTAGCTAAACATTATTTTTGTTGTTACAAGTGTATCTCAACACTTAAATAATATATGGCCATTACATTGGTTAGATATTAAATTTTTTTTTTTAATTTGACAAGGACCCCAAAATATGGCATTTAATATACTAAAAAAATAAAACTACAAAATTTAACAATCATTGTTATTGTGTCAATGACAATTGGGTTGGAAATTTGGATTTAAAAAGGTCAACTTTTAGATATTATTTATTCTAACTAAGGGAGCTATAAGTTGGGCCAATAAGCAACAAACTTGCATAGCCTTTTCTACCACATAAGTGGAATATAGTGCTACAACCTAAGTTGCAAAAGAAGCCATATGGTTGAGACAATTAATGTTTAACTCGGGATAGGTTTTGCATTGCCTACTATTATTAAATGTGACAACCAAAGTGTTATTGCACAAAAAAAAATCCCAAATATCATTTAGAATCTAAACATATAAAAATACAATTTCATTATATATGTGAAAAGACACTTACTGGAAAATTAAAATTAAAATACTACAATAATGAAAAAATATATGTAGATTTTTTTACAAAAAATGTACCTAAAGAAAAACATATGTATTGTGTGCAAATTCTAGGGGCATACTTCAAGGGAGTGATAGCCATGAAATAATACACCCTTCAAATAAAGATATGAAAAGTGAAATGACTAGGAAAATCCATGATAACATGAGTTATTCCCATGTGTATAAAAGTCTAGATCATTTATTAATATATAGACAACTTCAACACATTTTTCTATGTTTTTTTAATTTTTTTTTAAAAAAAAACTTGTGTGAAATTTTCAATCAATCAATGATTTTGATCATTTGCTAATGCCCAAGTGTAAAGGTTCCAAACTACAACTATACCAACTACCATGCCACAAATGAAATATGTCATTGTAATTTATTTTATTACAATTACTATTAACCACATTTCATGGCCCACAAAATTCACATCATTATTGCACATGCAATTCACATTAAAATTGCATTAAAATTACTTGTTGAATTTGATATTGTTCAATGTGAAACACAACCGTGCCACTTTCATCATAATTCCTTAAAATGAAAATAGAGGAAAAAAACCAAGTGTACTTTACCTAATTCAACAAATTAGGACAAGAAAGGTTTGCATGAACTCTAAGATGAGATTAAGATGAGTTCTTCAAATTAAACTCACAAACATGTGAAAATGGACAAACCAAAATAAGAAATTAGTTAGTACATTTGGAGCCAAATTAAGTCACGTATTAGCCTTGAATTCAACATAAATTCACACGACCTAGACTTGGGGGCAATCACCGCATCTTCTTTTATCCTATATTCTATCATTGGCAACTCGAGGAGGAGGATGGAGGAGCATGGTGGCATGGCAAGCCCATTTTTTATATCTATTATTGAATATTATCGCAACCTTAACCTTGGGCTTGCGACCAACACAAGGGCTTACAAGGGTTTGCAAGGGTGCGGGTCAAGAGGGAAGCTCGGAAGTCACATCTCATACTCCCGGGAGTGTAGGAAAGTGTGAAGGACTGAACCCTCACATTCCCAAGTGAACTCTCACTTTGGGAGTTGGAGTTTTAATGGATTTTTGAATCTTCATAGAGCAATTGCAAGGGTCAAAACCCATTGGATTGATAAATTCCTTATATCATTAGAAAGATCTTGGAACGAGGATGTTTAAAATGGGTTTGCATGACCCATTTGGACTCTTAAAACACAAGTTATGGCTAAAAGAATGATCGGGAATCAAATTGCCAATTTGACTCCTGAGCACTAAAAGTCGCAAATTGCCCCAATTTCTTTGTGTTCAGGTGGTGTGAGACATACTATTGGAAAGCTCTCAATGAGGGCTACAACTTTCCCTTAGACCTCATCTCAATCGAAGGTCTACACACAAAATTATGGGCTTCCAAAGTTGTGGGAATCTTGGGACAAAATGACATTTGGGTGTTGGTTTCGTGACTAGGCACAAAGTATATTATAAGGGGGAAGATGGTGGTTTCCCCCAAATCCGGGCTATGATGAGTCTTATGAATCTGTGTTTGCTCGTGGCTTGTCCATGCACCAAAGTGCTCCAACTACATACTAACCAACTTGTTGTTTAGTTTGTGTAGGTCCGTGTGAGTAATTGAATTACTTGTCAGTCTTCCTAGTCCCATCTCGAAACTCCAACACGCCCTTCTACCCCCAAAGTGTTGCGAGTCAAAGAGTGCGTCTAAACTCCTTTTCCTTCCATTGTCTTCACCTTTGGACTCACAATTGAGTCCATCAAGGAGCTTGGGATGCATCAAAAACATTTTCAACAATCTAAAGAAAGCGCAATTTGGACAAGGTTTGTTTTCTCAAACCTTGTCTCAACATTGTGAAACACCTGAGGACTCCAAATTCCCACAAATGAAAATGCACTTAGGAGTTTTGGGGATTCATTTAACTCCCACACACTTCTTTTTCATAAGGGGAATGTGTTTGGGTGTTAACAATAAAGTTTATGGAGTTTTCTTAAATTTTTTGTTGACGATTTCTTGTCCATCACATTATATTAAACACTAAGTGTTAGAGTAACCATGGAAATCTTCAATAATATGGGAGATTTTTTTTATACCTTTGCATTATACTACAACTATTCATGTAGACTATCAAGATTTCATTTTAGATTCCAATTCCCTCTTTCATAACCATAACACCATTATTGACATTAACTGGACATATCTCACACGGCCAATATTGATCCATTCGTTTTAATATTTTGTACATATTATTAAGTTGTAACATATTATACCAACTTTATGATAAAAACATTAATAGATATAAATTCAAATTCTTCCAAACAAAATATTTGATTACCATGATCACCAAAACAATTATAAGGAGACCAACAATGTCAATCTTACATTTTCGCCCTTATATATTGTTTTATGATCAATTATAATTGCATATGATTATTTATTTTCAATTACCATAGTTAAATGTTTACGATATTTAGTTTAATGAATTTGATTAATTATATGTTTGGTAAGAACAAGCTTCAATTATCTTCTATTTTTGGTTGACCAACAATGTAATGATCATGTCACATGCGCAAAAATTAGAAAAAATAGATGACAAAATGATAAATTTAAATTTAAATCCAAAACATGAAACAAAGAAACCAAGATGAACATAAAGGTTAAAGTCAAGAACACAAAATGTGTAAGACCAAAATACAAACAAATCATTATTATGATAAAAAAAAAATGTAGACATGAAAAGAAAAAGAAAAAAGTTATTGTGTAAAATTGCACCTCAAATTAGTGTTGAACAAACTAAAGGTAATTGGGGGTCCTATCTCTATTCATACCCTTTTAAGGACCTAGTTCAAATAAAATTCCATAAAGGTCTTCATGTGCCCATTGACTAAGGTAGTTTCTTAAAATATTTATTAATTAAAAGTGAACTACAAGTTAGTTAAGACTTAACTGAAAGCAAATTGAAAATTAATTAGGAATCAACTAAAAATTAACTAAAAATGGATTAAAAATATTTGGGAATCAACTAAAGACTTAACTACAAATTGTATAAAAATGAATAAGAGTTAATTATAAGTTATTTAAGAACGAATTATGAGTTAATTATAAGTGAATTACAAGTTAATTGTGAATGGATTATGAATGAATTACAAAATCATGGATTTTCATGAAAATCCATGTGAATGAATCATATTCATCATGTGACCATGTCCAATATTGGCATTGAGGACAATTCATCCAACCACTTTCAACAAACTATAATATTTATAGTTTCAACTTTAAAGTTGGAAAACATTTAATGGATTTCAAAGTGAATTGAAAGGTAGGAAATTGAGTTAATTTTTGGGAACATTAATAATAGGCTTGAAGATGATGTCATTTTCTTGGGCAAATCCATCATTGGGTAGTACCATTAGATGTCATAGATGCCAATATTATGGAGTTCATTCATATGAATGTTCATCCATGACTTGTAGCATGAATTTGTACCTAACTCCTAATTTAGTTTTAGTTCACTTTCAATTAGCTTAAAATTACATTTTGATTCACTTCCAATTAACTCTTAGTTAAATTTTAATTAATTTATAATTAACTCTTAGTTCACTTTAAATTCAGTTTCATTTAACTTTAAGTTCACTTTCAGTTAATTCATAGTTAATTTTCAATTCACTTTTGTTTGAGTTTTATTTCACTCTTAGTTGAGTTTTGGTTCATTCATAATTCGTGCATGGGTGGACATGAATACACGTGAATATAGATGGGCCACACATGGGTGCACATGGGTGAACATGGACCACATGTATGTTGGAAGTTTCTTGAGAAACTGTGTTGAATGGGTACAAATAAAAGTATAATTTCTCATTACTTTCAATATGTTCAACATTAGTTTTGGGTATTTTTTCTCGTTTTATTCTTGTTTTGTTCTTGCAATCAGATTTTGTTGGATTTTTGTCTTACACATGTCATGTTTTTGTTTTGTTTTTTTAATTACCACCCAAGGATGGGTTCTCCTTCCTTTGTTTGGAAAGTTAAAAAAACAAGGCCATGATGTATTGTTTGTTGACACAAAGTTAAAACTATGAAATTTCTGAAAAGCTTTTTGGGTGGAATTGATGGTAGGAAAAGTAATAGAATTAACATTGGATGATATCAAATCACTTCTTGTATGCTTACATCAAAATTAAGCTTATTTCAAAAAGGATTAAGGGCAACTTTGGCCTTAAGGGGAGAATGAAAGTAAGGTGAGCTTAAGGCATCATGTGCATGTTTTGAAATGATTAATTTCAATGGGTTGGTTAGTAATGATGGCCAACACGAGAAGTCATGAATCTCATTCACATATTTTGTAGTTACTGTGTATATTGGTGTCGTAACCCTAGCCTTGGGTTCGCGACCAAGGCAAGGGTTTGTAAGGTTGCGGGCCAAGAGGGAAGTCGAGAATCACACAACATACTCCTAGGAGTGTGAGAAGGTGTGAGGGAATGAACCCTCACACCCCAAGGGAATTCCACTTTGGGGAGTTGGAGTCCCGGTGGACTTCCAAATTTTCAGAGGGCAATTATAAGGTTCAAAACTCAATGGTTTGAAAAAAAATTTATATCAATGGAAAGATCTTGAAACCTAGATATCTGAAATGGGCTCGCATTGCCCATTTGGACATCTGAAACATAAGTTATGGCCAAAAGAAGGGTCGGGAATCAAATTGGCAATTTGACTCCCGACCATTAAAAGTTGAGAATCGACCCGATTTCCGTGCGTGAAGATGGCGTGCGACATACCGTTAGAAAGCTCTGAACGAGGGCTACAACTTTGCTTCAGACCTCATTTCAATCCGAGGTCTGCACGCAAAGTTATGGCGCCCCAAAGTCGTAGGAATCCCAACCTTGGCGATTTCGGGACTCCCACTTGGGAGTCCTAAGACAAAAAAGCCATTTGGATGTGGGTCATGTGAAGAGGTGTAGAATATACTATAAGGGGGAAGGTGGTGGCTTCCCCCGAGTCCGGGCCGTGGTGAATCTTATGTGTCTGTGTTGCCTATGGTTCATCTTAACACCAAAGGTGTTCCAACTATGCACTAACCACTTTGCGTTGGTTTTGTGCAAGTCCATGTGAGTGAATGAAGCTTGTCAACTCTTCCTAGTCCCATCCTAGAGCTCCATCATGCCCCTCTACCCCTCCAAAGTGCTGCAAACCAAGGAGTGTGCCCTAACTCCTTACTCTTCCACTATTTTTTGTTTGGGACTCACATTTGAGTCCCTCAAGGAATTAGGAGTGCGTCAATTGGGATTGGAGTCTAGTGAAACTTTAGTATCATATTTTGTACCTTGAAAAACATACATTTACTTGGGCTAGGTTGTTATGATTGAAGTAATAGGTGAAGAATATGAATCATGTCAAGTGGCCTAAAGGCCAAATGTAGAATTGGTTTGGAACTCATTTGGTAGGGCCTTGAAGAAAGCCTCGCAAATGGGTTTTTATCAAGTTGGATAATGAAGGCCTTTTGATAAGGTTGGGGTGAAAAAGCACCAATTGAACTTGCCATTCAAGGTCCAATCACAAGAGTTAACATCATATGCACATGGTCATTGAAAGAAAAATGCATTGAGCATGGTTTGTGTGATTCAACTAAGTCCAAAATGGGAAATCTAGGCTTGGAAGGAAAGAAACAAAATGCAATGCATGAGGTTTTATGAAAGGTTGTTGTTAATGGGGACATTAACTTTTTCAATCCTTTGGAAGGAAATAATGTAATGATCTTCACCTTAATAATCATCACAACAAGTAAACAATATTGCAAGTCAAGAGTGGTGAAATTTGTAAGGGTTACGACCTTGTGGATTGCTTGTTGTCAATGAGGATGTTAACCTCTCTTTTTAATGGGAAAAAGTATTGCAACCCTTGTTTTGTAGTTGCAAAAAAAACATGAAGTTGAACGAAAAACAAAGTTGAAGGCTTGGCTTTCAACTCCATGTGATTTAATAAGGGGACTTCAAACATGAATTTAAAGGTGCCCTAGATCTTTGGGACAAGGTTTAAAGGACTGATAAATTGGCAAAATTGGGAACTTTTAAAGCTCATTACCAATCACAAAGTATAATATTAGGAGTAGAATGATGACTCTTCCCAAGTTTTGGTCATGGTGAATCATGTGAATGTGTGTCTTTTGTGACTTCATTTGTGGCCATTTTGGTTCCAATTTGCATTAATCGCTTTCATTCTTAATTTGTGCAAATTGATTTCATTTTGAGTTCAACTTTGTGAGCTCATCCTAGTCCAAACTTGGAGCTCCCACACAATCTTCTTGTCCTAATGCGTGGAGCTTGGGATCATGCTCAAGGCTTTCAAGTCTTTTAAAACACATTATATCGAAAAGTTTGCCTTGATATCTTATGGCAATTAATCCTTTGGGGCATTTCATTTGGTATTAGAGTACTAAATGTGCTTATCTTTATTCCACATAGTTGAAAGGAAGGATTGACACATCCCTTGGTTTGTTGAGTGGCATTGAAAGTATAAGAACCTATCAATTCCCAAGTTTGCAATGGAATACTATAGAGGTATTTTTTGAAACATTATGTACAATTTCAAACTCATGAACTATAGAGGTAATGTTCAAAGGTCACATTTTCACCCCTTTACAAAAGTAGTTGAAGGTAACCCTTCCAAGTGTGCCCATGGGAGATGGATTTGAAAACCGAGTCCCTAAATTCAACATCGTCATTTTTTTTAATGGGGTAAAATGTTTCAACCCAAACTTGGGCACATGATTAATTTGTGGGAGTTGCAAAAAAAATTCCCCCAATGGAACATGGAGATAATTCCTTTCCATAATGTGTCCTAGAAAATCAAAGTTTCAATGGGATTCAATCATTGAAGGTGGGTTGAATGCAAGTTTGAAGTCAAGGAGAGAGTTGCAACCCTTGTCTTGGGTTTGCAACACAAGTTTCAAATGATCATGAAGTCGAACTAAAAACTTTCTTAAGGTGGCTTGGCATGAGAAGTGTTAAAGGAACTTCCACAAAAATGCATGAGAGATGAGGGGTTCACAAGTGTGCCCCATAGCATCAATGAAGGAATTAACCTTTGTTTTAAATAGGGGAGAATGTCACAACCTTAACATGGGTGCATGACCAACTCTAATATGGACAAAAAAATGTCTTTCTTGGGTGAAGGAAGTTGGATGTTTCCAAGTGGAAATGGGTCATGACCAAGGTTAAAGAGGTCCATGACAAATATTTTTACAAAAATAGGTTTTTAAATTGATTTTTTTAGTTAAAAAACCCTAAATGATAGGTTTAAAAATTCCACCTTGTCATCTTAACAAGTTGATTTGGACTCAATGTTGTGATTAAGGTGGTCTTTTTGATTGGTAGACAATGGACAATTTGATTGGTTGAATTTCTATTTAAATTTTAATCATTTTTTTGGATTTTTTGTTGTAAAAAATAAGTATATTTAAATAGGTTTAAGTAAGTCTTGAAAAGGTAGGTAGGTAGGTGGTAAGCTTTGATTAAGCTAACTTATCTAGTTTGACCTACCTAACTTAGCCTAATTAGAAATTTCAGTCTAACCTACCTATGTTAGTCCATTAGGCATGCACATAACTTACGAATATAAGGAATTAAATCCCTCACCTCCATAATGATAAACCAAGTCCTTACCAATGGACTTCATTTCACAAAGGTGACAATTTTTGTTTAATTTTTTATTTCACATGTTTGTTTCACATCACTATTTATGTAGGTAAGTAAAAAAGGTATATAATTAGTAAATAGGTTGAAGATAAGTTGGTAGGTAGGTTGCAAGATGATAAGTAGGTGGACCTAGGTATAAGGTACATAGGTTTACCTAGGTAGGTAGGTAGGTAATGTAAACCTAAGCTACCTACTTAACCTAACCTATGTAATAGCTAAATATGTATGTAGGTAGGTAGATGACCTTATACTACCTACTTACTTAGGTCTACCTATTTACCCTAGGTATGAACTATGTAGGTAAGTACATTAGGCTACTTACCTAACTTATGTAGCTAGGTAGGCCTTGGTTAACTACCTAGCCTATATAGTAGGTAAGTAGGTCAATAGACCTAGGCTACTTTCTTAGCCTAGGTAGTTGACTCAACCTACCGACCTACCTTCAAAATATTGTGTATTGGTTTTGAAAATACATTTTCAAACTTTTGAAATTTTTGGTGATTTCAATGTAGCCTTTGTGGTTGTCACATAAGGAGGAAATGATGACTCCTCTTAAGTTTAGATTGTGTGAATTCTAAATGAATATGTGACCAGACTTGGTTCCAAATGCACAAACTATTTTTTTATTGGTTAATACATTTTCATATGTCCATGAAATGAACTAGAAAATTTATCTTAGTCCCATCTCAAAGCTTTCACATGCCCCTTTAACCTCAAATGTGAAGAGTTAAGGAACGCAACCAAGGCTTTTAAGTCTTGTGTAATGCATTGTATCAAAAAGTTTACCTTGATACCTTGCACAAGCCTTTAGAGCCACATATCACCCAAGCAGTCTTTTGAGAAAATTCCTACTTCAAAATTTCACATGAAGAATGTCAATTCACTTTCAATATTTACACTTCAAGATTTTTTCAATAATATGTTGCGGGTTCAATTTTGGACCATGTTTATTACATAAATTTTTGTCTCAAAACTTCAAACCTCCATGGGACTCCAACTCTAAAAGTGGGAAAACCCATTTGGCAATGCTGAAATTCATTCCCTCACACTTGTGGGAGTGTGTTTGAATGTTGACATACTTTTTTGGTCCAATTCCCCTCTCATGCCTTTAGGCCTTGGTCGTGAGCCCAAGACTAACTTAGTTGTGACAAAGATGATAGTGCTTGAGTTCTTGTTACTAATGTTATGAAACATTCGATTGATGATTGTTAGAAATTTGGAATTTACTATAGGTATGTAGTGCATTGTTTTAATTATGTCCACGTATGAAAAGATCTTTAATTTATATTTTCACCTAGCTTCAAAAGGCATACACATGTACTTTGAACCACTTAAATCTTGTAAACAGTTGTCTATGTTGGGTGAGATATCATGTACCTTTACCATGTGGCTGATCACATGAATATTAGCTCAATTCACTCAAACCTTTGTGCTACACCATATTGCACAAATTGACATAAACTTGTGCTTTCATTTTTGCTATATTATTTGTTAAGTCAAGTCTTGTAAGAATCAAACCCTTCAAATATTGTGAATGACACACAATTTTCACTCACTTTTTGGTTTCATTCCAATTGGGGATGATATAAGGATTCAAGAGTTAAACTAGTGCCCAAAGCCATGGGTTTAGAGTTTAGGGTTTCACTCAAATTGCAGATGAAACAAAGATTTCAGGCTCAAACAAGGTGCCTGAAGATAGGACGACTTTACAAATGACCTCACTAGCTCAATCATCTTGACCGAGTCAAATGTGAAACATGTTTTGGTAACTTTTCCATTTGAAAGCTCACACACATCTTCACAAGGGGACAAGATAGAAGCTCCAATATGAGCTGAAAAAGACAACTTCAACTATTACTTAGAAGATCCTAGGGTCAAATATAAGGCTGCCTTTCACATCAAAGGACACAATTACTTTTCTTAGCAATTTCTTCAAAAGGTCCCATCCCTTGAGCACCATGTGTGACCTGAATTCATGCCAAAATTCTGAAATTTTACACATGGTGATTTAGAATGCATCCCAAAGAACCTGTCCCCTATGGATGGACTGCCCCAAACAATTGTCCTCCCTAATTCAAATATTTATCAGGGATTTGGAGTTTGTTCAGCTCATTATCGAAAGCTCTTATTGGACCGAGCACTAACAAGCTATACACCAAAATGTATGCTTAGAAAGAGGCACAACATACCCCAGGCAACATTTTCAATATGAAATGACATCATACATCCTTCTCATCATTAGTAAACTTGCTTTAGTACAAATACATGTGCAGACAAAGGCACAACCCAATGAAGCGAAGTGTAGGGCATGGGTTTGTAAGAATTGGACCTTAAGAGATTCTGGAATGTAATGACATCAACTACTCCCAAAAAGTCAATTTTACGAGAGGGACATCAGTCTATAACTGAGCAATCAAAAGGTTGTTGATCACTGGCAGAAAGCCATTATTGAAGTTAGCCACTTAGAAATCATTGTTAGAAAAATATAACTTGCTGCAGACTAATGAGGAGATAATCCACAATCAACATGTTCCAAAAGGTTAGTTTGGAACTACTGACAGAAACCTGAGGTGTGTACCACATCTGACCAGTACTAGAAGAGAGGTTTTCAAGATAGACATGTCAATCTGCCTTCAAGACCACAAGGGCTAGTAACCTAAAACCAAGCAACACTGCTTCGAGTTGCCAAATGTTCAGACACATGTCAAGACTTCCCTCCACACAAAATATTGGATGAACTGTTAATAATCTTCCTTAAATTTGGGGTTGTTGGGCTCACTTCAATTCAGATTTGTTCAGCAACTACTCTAGATGGCACCCACCAGGTCTCCTGCTATACTGATGCCTAAGGATCAAGCTCAACATGCTGAGAGTAGGGAAAAGTCTTTGGCTTAAGCCAATGCTCTGGCATCCACCCAATTCATTCTGGTGAAACTTTCCTGACTCCATCAGAGCCCTTCAAGGGACACAATAGGTTGCTCACATTAGGAGATATGAATACAAACTAATCAGCCACGACAAGGCATTACAGTATTCAGCAAGACTGTCAATTTGAATGAATGGGATCCCTGGACTTTCTCCACTAACAACTGAGAGCAAAATTTGTGACAATCAATCAGTCCACACACATTCTGGGACTACCACCTCTTTTCCTGCAGCAGAAGAAAATTTCCAGAGATGAGCTTCAATGTCCCCTTCCTGATATTATGTTACCATCACAGCATTCTCTAAAAAAGTCAACCCGACGGTTCCTCCACCCCCTCCCCACTAATGTACGGTTGCTGTGAGACTGCTGTTACCGGGAACTGTTGTGAACTTACTGGCCCAGGTACTACCCCTGTCGACAAATTTGGTGTTGACCCTGCCACACAACCACATAATAATTCTTTAACAAATTGCTATAAAGTCACTGTTCAGCTTAACATCTGCCAGCTGAACATCTGCCAAAGACAATTGATGCAAGTCTGAAAATAGGAGACAAATAGAACATTGGAGACATAAATGTCACATGCACATGCAGTGAAATTGAGACATACAAGCACTATGAGTAAGAAGGATTATTTACCTGTAGGAGGTGCAGGAGTTGATATAGGAACATATGCTTGAGGTAGGCCAGTAGGACTGTAGCGCACCAGGTGTGGAGTCTGCACACCATACTGTGGTACTGGATATACTGGGCCTCCCTGCAGAGATTGTGTTGTAAAGCCAGGATAAACTGGGCCTGCTGTTACAGGACTTCCCAGTGTACCTGGTCCACCATAAATTTGGGGTGGATATTGAGGTCCACCACCACCATAAGGAAACAAATTCTGCAAAACAGCAGAGACAAACACCAAACCCATAAACCATTTGAATCCAGGCCCACTTGCTTCTTCCACCTGTTCACATGAAAATGGTCTCCAAACAGTGCCTCTTGCATACTCAAAGATGTCTCAAGGTAAGCATTCAGGTGTAAGGCACGGAGCCCATATTCTTCCATATCCTAACTGATGTTTCAGGCATTGCACACACCTGAGGGTAGCCTGTGTAGTCTTGGGGGTATTGCGGATACCTAAAGTCCAGAAACACAGAAATTTACATTAGCTACAAGGCTACAAGCATGTGTCAAGAATGTGAAGACAACTTCATTCTGCTTGACAAGAAAGTTTTCAGTTTTCAGTCCCACTCCATCACTGAATCAAAGACTCAAGATAGATCACCCAGCATGCACACGGATTGCCTACATAGTAAATTAAGACATTATAAGACCACCCTCCCCCACCCAGGCATAGTGTACTTGCAAACCCTCTATGATAAAGTGTATTACCCCTGCCTGACTATCAGTTGACAATAAGACTATATGGAAAGATTGATAGGGTTTAGGAAGCAAAAAAAAGTACCCGCCATATGGAGGATAGGTGAAGCCACCTTGCTGCACAGGATGGGTGTATGAAGCACCAGATTGAGGAAATGAGGTTGTGCCAGTGTAACCGGGCCCTCCCTGCTGAGGGCCTGCAGCAAATGCAGGCAATGGGCGAAAACGGTTGCCTGAGGTGGATTAGAAAGCCATGCTCATTAGTATATGCCTGCCTCAATCATCATTCTTACCATCAGACTGCAAGTCTAAATCACATATATCTGATGGCCCAAGACAGCCATTTATCGACACTAGTCATTGCCAAGTTAGGCAATGATTGACAAAGACTGTTTTACCCATGTCAACTTTTGTACACAACTTCTACTGGCCGGGTGGCTTCAGACAATAGAGCGCATTAATAGCTTAACAGCAGCTAGACATGTGACAATTTGTACCAGCTTGCCTCTGGGCAGGGTGGTGATACCATACTGCACCCTTCAGCTCATCTGCGGCATCCCATCATTTCCGGCAGTTCTAGTTGGATAAGGTGAACACCTAGAAGTCACAAGTTTGTGTTCATCAGCTCCAACTACCTTCTTACTTTTCAGTGCCAGGCTCACACTAGACAGGAGCAGGAGTAGATCTTATTGAGGCTGCAACCATGTTTGAGAAAGAGGATAAGGGATTGTGTTGAGCAGGCAGGCGTAGTGGAAAGTCACAAGGGACTGGGAGCAACAGTGGAGAAGATACCGTGTTGTCCATGGGGACGGGGCCGATGAGCGCCTAGGGATGCTAGATTACAGTTAGCTCGCCTCCCGTCTATAATAGGAGTCGCATCGCTGCACGCTCTCCTTGCAGCTTCTGCATCCCGGAATGTCACCTGCACCCCCTTTCCCGATTTCCTTCTTCACTTTGCGTGAACCGACTGCCCCATTCAGGATCGTAACTACGAAGACAAACACGAGAATGTTCCTTCCATTCTTACCCCCAGCTCTCAATTAGGATCCCCTTGGAACCCAGTCATCGCCGCAGCCCAATTGCTGGTCCTTTGGGATGACATATAGTATACTGTTATGGCGGCTGGCTTAGACAGCCACCAGTGCTGCCAGACACCCATTTTGGTAGCACTGGTAGCACCACATGCACCTTCGGCCAGAACGAAAAATTTCAAACCTAATGTCAACAACACTCGAGGAGGAGGTGAGGGAGAAGAGCGGGAAGGATGCGCACAAAGCCATAGCCCTTGGATCGACCCGTGTTCTTGTCCGTGATGACCACGGCTTCCAGAATATCTCCAAACTGCTCAAAGTGACGTCGCATGGTGTCGCGCTGCGTCTCCCAAGCCAGTCCCCCCACGAACACTTTAGTGTAAGTCGTGTCCCCAAACTGGTTGCCCTGCGCCCCTGATCCTGCCCCAGGGCCCGTTGCCTGCTGGGCCATTGGTCCTGTCTCCCTCCCGTTCTTTGCCGGCTAAAATTCCACTACACCCCCGTGATATCTCCTTTGCCGCCTAAAACGTGATATCTCCTCCTTCACACACAGACAGACACAACACACACAGACACAGACACAGACACAACGCTCCCCAACCTGCCGCG
>Ga0209208_10000192_pt1 | contig 71362 bp, 51 predicted proteins | sample S1TSphfallax_3_FD_187694 | JGI IMG/M metagenome (GOLD analysis project Ga0209208, IMG submission 187694) | Host-associated microbial communities from peat moss isolated from Minnesota, USA - S1T2_Fd - Sphagnum fallax MG (SPAdes) (version 2) | ecosystem: Host-associated > Plants > Peat moss >... | reverse complement strand
TATATCGAACCTTCCAGGTCTTGCCCGTGTCAAAATCCTCCATTGCAAGTGACATCCCCTCTTTCACAGCAAGGTAAGGCAAACAACTTTCTGCCTCTTTCTGCAAATTCAGACCACCAAAGAAAAATGGGGATTTACCTCGATCAATTCACATCAAGTGTGACACATGGGTACTCATCTCTTGTAATGTGTTACTGCATTCAAGTGTCAAGGCTTTTACACATAATTTACCTTGAAATGTTTGAAACCACAAAGCTTACCTCACACATATAATAGGTATATTGTGTGTCACATGAGCCAAGGTCTCTAGAGTAACATGTATTGTGGTAGGAAAAGAACCAGGCACATTTTCTCTTCTGCTGTACTAAGTGAAAAAGGATGGGTTTTTACAATACACACCTTGGGCAACACTATGCGACCCAAACTAGAGACATCACTCGGTTGCAACAACTTATGCAGCAGCAACACTAGTGTCCCTGTATTGGGTCCTTGTTGCTGCACAACCACAAGAAGCAGAGCAAGATATATATGTGTGGATAATATCCAACCCCATCTCAATTTGATGGCGTATTTGTGACCTGAAAAAACAAGTTACACACAAAGGATGCACAGTAGTAGCTGCAGCAAGCAAGCTGGGGACTCAACAATGCATTAAATTTTGTAATCAGCTGGGAAATTCCATTTCAAAGATGAGCAATAATGAACTCTCATGGCAAAATCGTAGTCACTGTATTTTCTAATCTGGAATAAGCGTTCACCTTTTGTCGACTGTTGATGAAGAACTGGTTTCTGGAGTACTGTTGTTTGTTGGCCGTGGAAGAAACCGGTTGCTGTAGCAGCTTCTTTGCAACAGGAGCAGCTAAACCAGTCGCTGCAGAAGCTGTAGGCTGCTGCTGCATGGCGTAGTCGCTGCTGCTGCTGCTGTTGCTAGCAGCCGCAGCTGGCTGTTTACCAGCTGCACAACTCCTGCCGATCAGCTGCTGCCGTTGGTAAGCCATCCGATGCTTGCGAGCTGCGCAAGTGGCGGCAGCAGCAGTGGAAGAAGTCCGAGACATTGACGACCTTGAGTGATAAACATTATAACCAGCTAGACGACGTTTCTCAAGTTGCAATGGATTTGTTACAATACGATTCCAGCAGGAGTGGTCGTAGCTGCTACTTCTGGTATACACAGATGAAGAATCCGTGTGGTAATTTGTTTCCGTTGCGGTAGTGTTGGCGATAGAACTTCGCTTTCTCTTTCGATGGGCCTTGCAGCTGTAACGGCTCACTGCATTTTGAGTACTAGTACTCATGTGCGACGCTGCAAAACCCAGAAGAATTTCTTTCACAAAAAAATATTTAAAACCCAATTCCCTGCAAAGTCAGAGACAACTGACCTCCTTCTCCGGTCCACCCATTTGTGATGCTGGAGATGGAAGCTCCCTGAAGCTCCCTCACCTGATGGCGCTGCGACACTACAAGAGCAACAGTTTCGCAGGCAACGTGATGGGCATAGCTGCTTCTCTTCTTCCTTTGGCCGCCAAACCCTAACCCTCATTCCTAAAGCCCTCCTCGTTTCGGGCCCCAGGGGGTTTTCCCGGGTATCACGGGGTTCCATAACAGTGTTGGTTTCCCGGGTGTCACCTGATCCGGGTATCACGGGGTCCGTAGCAGCGTTGGGCCATTGCCCGCTTTGACGATTTAGAACTGCCGGTTCACCCTTAGTAAACATTTACACCATATAGTGAACCATTTTCACCAATGAAGGTAAGGGCAGTGAAATTACAGTGAACTTAATTCACTTTTATGGTTGCATAGTGAAATAGCCTAGTGAACTTGGGCCGCATCTCCTAGTAGTGACTATTCAATTACAAAGAGATATGGATGAAGCACAAACACCCATTATATTACAAAACAAAATCCTCTCGAGGATATTTGGTGGAAAGGTGAATGATGGGGCAAAAAAATATACATTGATGGGGTGGCCAGCTTGTTTTGTCATGCAAGTACCACTTTTGTTTTTTTAATTGGAAATTAATTAAGACAATATTATGGCATATTGTAATACATCCTAGCTAATGGTTTTTTGTCACTATAGTAGTTTTACAAACTAGAAGACAAATTATTTTAGTTATTGACTTGTAGGGTGATGTAGTTATGGATTCATCCCTTGAAACCTTTTGTTTTTTCTCTAGGTAGGTTGTAGTAATTTGATTTAAAGATTAATCACAATTGTAAAATCTTGGGTTGCAACTCATGCATCTATTAAAGTTTTGGCACCATCCAATTGGGACCAATTCATCAAGACATTTGAAGAACAAAACATGATTACACCTCACATGTGGCAAGTTTGTAATGCCATCCATGGTGCAATACATATTCCTTAGCTACCTCCAAGTGTAGAGGACTTTTACACTGGACCAAATACTTTGAAATTTAGATGTGGATTTGGAATCAAACTACTACAAAACTATGTTAGCTATTGTGAAACATGCTCTTCCTTGATTGAAAATGCACCACAATTTGAAAAGGTAATATTTTAAGCTAGGCTTGCAAGAATATTTGTTCTCAAGTATTTACATTATTGACATCACAAATTGTAGTTTGTACATGAGTTTTGATTCTTTTTTCATTTGCATGTGTTGTGGCATACTGATAATCCTTGTTTTTGTGATATAGTTTTATTGTTTCCAGTTTTTTTGATGCATTTTAGTCAAATTTGAAATTCAATTTCACTACATCTTTTGTATGTGGGTGCAATCACAATCCAACGAGCCAAAAAGGGCATCAGACCACAAAGAGAAATAATCAAAATTTGATAAATATTTATGTTTTGCCATTTAAAGCCATGGCAATCATGGCAAGTTTTTTTTTTTTCCATTCATATGAATGTCAATGAATTGAAACCAAAAATCCATTTGATGAAATTTAAAATTTAAAATTTGGGTTTTAGGACCTCTAAAAGTGAACATGAACATGTTAGACAAGAGTCAATTTTGCAAAGGATTATCCAAAGGACTTGTATAATAAATCACATTTGATGGGAAAAAAATTAAGAGGATAAAAACTTATTAACCACATTTAAAAAACACTAATATCCTAAGATACATGGAATTGTAAAACTTTAAAAATTCAAAGAACTTTCCAAAATTGATTTAGAATTTTAAAATTTCAAAAGTCCTTTGCCACACAATAATGGGGTAAAATGTACATGATGTGTTAAGAAAAGTTGTAGTTTATCATATAAGAAAATATAAAAATGTTTTTTTTAAAAATGGTTATGATTTGAAATTATTATCATTTTTAAAGACAAAACATTGAATTTACAAGGAATCATGACACTTTCAAAAATTCATATTTATTCAAAAATGATGAAGAAAAAAACATGTCATGTACTTGGACAACTATAAACATTTATTGTAATAAATTGCAAAAAAATCCAAAATTCAATCATATGAAAAAAAAATTTGGCATAAAAAACATGTAGTCCTTTTTTAAAATAATTTTGTTGGTTCGTTGTGTCCCGTTTACACCCGTGTATGGAAGACTAAAATGTTACATTGGTACATTATGGTTTTGAGCAACAATGTGTATCAACATGTGAAGCTTATGTTGAAGTAGGAAAACTTTTAACTTTAGTATTTGTGTTGGGGTCATGTTAATTCAGTCCCATGGTCTAAGGTGATGTATGCATGTTGATGCGCTCCCAAGCTCTTTGGTAGATTCAAATGTGAGTTTGAAGTGAAGACAACGAAAAAGTAAGGAGTTGGGCACGCTCTTTGGCTCATAGCATTTTAGGGGTAGAGGGGTGTGCTGGAGCTTTAGGATGGGACTAAGAAGAATGACAAGCAATTAATCACTCACATGAACATGCACAAAACTAAACAACAAGTTGGTTAGTGCATAGTTGGAGCACTTTTGGTGTTAGGACGAGCCATGGGCAACCTCGGACTCACAACACTCACCACGGCCTGGACTTGGGGGAAGCCACCACCTTCCCCCTTGCAGTATACTCTGTACCTCTCCACAAGGCCCACATCCAAATATCTTTTTGTCCCGGGATTCCCAAATGGGAATCCTGAAATTCCCAAAGTTGGGATTCCCACGACTTTGGGGGCCCATAATTCTATGTGTAGACCTTTGATTGAGATGAGGTCTAAAGCAAAGTTGTATCACTTGTCGAGAGCTTTTCAATGGTTGTTGCATGCCACCTGCAGGTAAGGAAATCGGGTCGATTCCCGACTTTTAATGGTCGGGAGTCAAATTGCCAATTTGACTTCTGACCTTTATTTTTGCCATAACTTATGTTTTAAGTGTCCAAATGAGTTATGTGATCCCATTATAGACATTTACATTTCAGTAGCTTTCCAATGATATAAATAATTTTTCAATCTAATGGGTTTTGACCCTTACAATCACACCTTAAAAATTCAGGAGTCCATAGGGGAGCTCACTTGGGAATGTGAGGGTTCATTCCCTCACACCCTCTTACACTCCTGGGAGCATGAAATGCAATTCCCGGGCTTCCTTCTTGGACCATGCCTATGCAAGCCCGTGCCTTAGTTGTGAACCCAAGGCTAAGGTTGCGACACATGTTGCATGTATTGTAGGATCTATATATTGTTATAGCTAGTTTCATTTTAATCATTTGTTTGGAATGTTTATTTTGTAGAGAATCCTTAAAGCATTGGGCTTGTACTTCATTGGGATGGGTTTTTGTGGACAACAACATACAAAGATATTTGGGTGGTTGAAATTCAAATGTTGAATGGTGGAAAACAAAGTTTGTTTCAGCCATTTCCAGTTTTATTCTAGTGCCATGGGTGAGGTCTAGAACTAGAAATTGCATTGAGGGAAGGGACAAAGAATAAACCATCATATTTCAAGGGATGATGGCCATTTCACATTAATGATCGCCTAGGCTATTGGAAGGCTAAAGAATATCAACATTTCATGGCATGGCTTGTTACTTACCCTATGTCCTTGATCACATAGATTTTCTTAAATATGTATGTATTGGGAGTCCTCTTGGTGGAGATTGCAAGGTTATTTTTTAGCCACAATCACACATATCATGGTTGCTTATTGAAAACTTCTCGTTGCATGGAGGGTTCATTCAAAAGAACTTCAAGGGCCTAATGGAACAATCCTTGAACATGTTGCAAGTATGCTTCAAGACCCTTGTGCATGTTACTAATTGCCACTTCCTTGAAAAATAAAATAGTCTACATTTTTGTTGTTGGATCGACGACAACAAATGTTGTTGTTTAATTCATTATGCATGTTTCCTTAGATGTTGGAAACAAAATTAAATCAACACAATCTAGGATTTCAAGAGTTGAGATGTAGGTTGGTGGGAGCTTGCCAAGTGAATTCAACACTAAAGGTTGGAATTTTGAGCTTGAAATTTGCTGATTAGTTGCTGATTTGCTAATATAGAATGTAGGGTTTGAATGCTGATTTGTTGATATCCAGCAATAGGGTTTGAATTTTATAAGAAATTTTTGAGGGGCTGACCAAAATTCTGAATTAACTAGTGATTTGTTGATATGTAGTAGTAGGGTTTGAATGTTGATTTGCCGATATATAACAATACCTGGTTTGAATTTTGTAAGAGATAATTTGTGGGCTAGGCAAATTTGAAACAAAATAGTGTTGTAATACTTAGTGGAGAAATTAGAGTTGGGTGCAACAAGACTTCTGCCAACTTGAAACAAAATCATATCAACATGATCATGTTGAAGCAATAGTGAAGAAGAACTTTTACAATCTAGTTTAAAGAAAAAAATCAACATGATTTATTATAAAAAAACTGAACCCTATAACAAGTTACATTTTCACTAAATTAATGTTGAATTTGATTGTGCAAGAAATGGAGAAATTCTTGATGATGTCAGATGACATGGAGGACACGATGTGTTTTGGTGTTATGGTTACAAGCGACTAGTTTCAACTGATGTGAACATCAAAACCAACAAGAAGGACAATGAATTTCATATTCAAAATTCCATGCACGGATGGCATTTAACACAGTACATAATTAGTTACAAATTGACGTAGATGGTTTATTTCCACCTCAACGTGCTGTGCATGCATTCCATCAATGACTCATGGCATCAAGATACAGATTTGAAAGGTAATTTTAGGGCTTTCCTAATGCATATATGTCCTTTGGAATTCTTTTGCATTTGTGCTTCAAACCCAGAATACCATGAAGGAATTTCCAGCTTGAATTTAATGCAGCACAATTTGTGCGCCAAGTTATCATGTTGTACATTATTCATTGTAAATTTAATTCATTTGGCTTCAAAATTGGCAAAGTGGGCGATTTCTTGTGGTTGGGGGAGGCAGGGTTAATTGGTTCCACCACTTGTCCTCCGACCGACCCACAAACTTGGTATTGTGGTAGTGTCTTCTAAAGAGGAGGTGAGGCGATTGTGGAAACTCATGTGCATCATGCCACAGTGTGCCTGCAAAGAAATGGTTGAGCAGAAAGGCGTTTCAGTGGGCTGGAAGTTAGGGGATTTGTAGAGCAAAATGTCACAGTCTACAGAGACCTATCTTCAGAAATATTGGACTGAACAAGGGCTCCTATGTGACAACACTGAAACCTCTTTTTGAAGATACCATTGAAAAGCTTTCCCATTCCATGATCAATGGGACAAGATACAACATCGGGTGATATGGAAGCCATCAGTTTATTGCCTACATTGAGTGTGAAGAGGTGGAAGGTGTCCCCAGTGGATCTGTTTCGAGGTATGGTAGAGTTGAGCAAATTGAAGAAAAGTTCAATGGAGGACCACAAAATTCAAGGCTACTACATCAAGGCTTTGGTACTCCTGGGCATGCTTAGTCAAGCATGTTCGGAATCCTGGGCACCCTGTCTGATATTCAACAGAATTCCGATTGAATGGGAAGACGTTGAGGTGTAGTACTTATGGACACAGGTATACATTACTCTATAGGGCATGAATTTCTGGGGAGGTTGGGTTGTCGAGCTCCCTTCTGTATAGTTTCTTTTTGTTTCCCCTATAACAACTTTCTAGCTTGCTTTCTGTGTATTTGTTTTCTTCTTGATGTAGCCAGGAAGCTGCTAGCACTTTGTGTCGATTTGTGCACCTTAAACCCAAAACCCTAATCACCTTATCCTTGGTCAAAAATGATGATTCTGTGCCATCTTCCCTCAAACTCCCTGAATCTGAGAAAACGAGCATTGCTTAGGTACATTTATATATTGTCCATATATTTATCAATAAGATTATTGTCTTCCACAAATGTGCAATCCTTGAATTACTGTACATTGTTTGCAAATGGTCATTAGACTACATTAGACACGCTGCTCCAACTTGAGAACACCATTAAGCAGGTACTATTAGGTTTCAGATCTCTTTCTGATATCTGGAGGAAGAAGGTGGCTTACTATCTAACTGAGCTTCACATTCAATTTGTATGATTTAGAAGCTAGGGAAAGTCATTACTGATAGTGAGTACTTTTTTCGCAGCTGGAAGATAGGACCAGGTTGTTTATATGGGATGCTCTTTATTGGCTGGCTCGGAGTGCACCACAAAGGCAGGCAGCAGGTGGCAGTAGTAACCAAACCTCTGAAGAATATGAGGTTGAGCCCTCAACAAGTGGTGGTTTCCAAGTAACTTTGCTTGTCTCTGTGATAGGGTTATTCAAGACATAGGCAGTGAGCAAATGTAATGAAATGGCTTTGGTGGAAGGTTTCTAAGGACAGGGCAAGGTTAGATTATGTTACCGCTCACACTTTTCCATGTGCAGACTAGGGAAGAGGAACAAGTTGGAAACTCAAATAAATCCTATTGATCTCTCCATTGCACATTTACTATGTACTCCATCAAAGGATGCCACAGCAGGCCAAATTAGGACCTCAGTTTTCTCCTGTAGCTACAAACACTCTTTCCTCTCTTAGAACCTCAAATGGTCCATAGATATGGCCTTCACAAACCTTGACTCCTACCAAGTTGGATCTGGATGTTGATGCAGGATTAGCAGTATTTCCAGGAATGAATTCAGCTTTTATATTGGCGACATATGTTCCTCACTGAATTCTTGGACCTTCTGTAGAGTACTACTCTGTGGTTTTTGATTCTGTCTGTGACTGTGTGTGTGTGTGTGTGTGTGTGTGTGTGTGGATAAGGGAAGGAGGATCATCTTAGGGTCAGGAAGTTTAGGGCTTTTCTGTGGAATTTTGAGGAAGTTTGGTAAATGAGAATGGTTAGTCTCAGAGTCTGTTTGATCTGGAAATGGCAAGTGGAAACTAGTCTCTGTTTGGTCATCTAAAATGTAGCTGTATTTTTGAGTTGCATGACCAAGGATTGTGTTATCTAGATGTGAATGATACTTTTTCCCAATCTACTTGTTAGCCATTTTTTTGCATCAGCAAGGTTAAGCTTGCTAGCTTTCCTTGCTTTTAAATTTGTCACACCCATCTATCTCTCAACACAGCAAAGATGGGTGTGCAGTTTAGAGAACAGTTGGATGTGGGAACAGAAGTGGTCAATAATCAATGTGGGTGGTTGCAGTAAGCTCAATATTGCTCTGCAGAGGTGTCATGCAACACCAGGGTCTTGTGTGTCAAGGATCTCATGCCAGCCTTTCGGCTGCTATGGGCACCACAAATATTGCACAAGGAGCTTGTCTTCAAGCCTTTTGCAACTCAGTAGGGGTGGCCATGCAGGTGTACATGGATATGGATTGAGCAAATATACATGCTGGGGATGGCAAAAAACCTCAAAAAGCTTCTTTACAGCATTGCCAGAGGGCTTCAAGTTTCAGTGGCATAGGTACTGTGTTCTTGAAGACACAATTTTGAAACTACCATGATGTGCAGTGCCCTGAATATTTAAGGCATTTCTTTTGCATTTTCTTTGTTTTTGGTTGTTGGACATTATGTCATCATGACCCTGCCAGTGAAGGGCCACCACACTTGAATGCTTAGTAGAGGATTACATTTTCTAGGACTGTAGTCAATTCTACCTTATTTTCAGTAAGTCCCAGCAGAGAGAGGATCCAGTGCACATGGACTATAGCGGCTGCATGTCTACAATGTGCAGGCAATTGAAGTGACTCAAGGGGTATGTGAATCATGAAGGTGGACCTGCTTTGGATTGGCAGTGGCTGCCTTCTTCAGTCACATGTTGAACCTCACTTTCAACCACAAAGAAGTTACTTTTTCATGAGTCTGCATTCTGTGTGATAGGGTGGGCTATACCAACAATTGATCTGGTATCTCACATGCTGTTGTAGAGAGAATGCTATAGAAGGTCAGAATCAGTGCACCAGCAATGTGGAGATAAAGGAAGACAATGATGATGTTGAAGATCAGTTGATGGAAGGGCAGTTTGACCAGTTCGCAATGGCTATGGCCTTCAATGACGATGAGATGGCAGAGAAAGCTTTGCAAGAGATGGGGTATTTTATTTTCTGCACTGATATCAAACATATTCCCTGATTTTTAATTATCTTTGTTGCAGCTTCTTGCACAGTTAAAACACTCAAATCCCAGTCATGTTAGTCATGAGAGTCAGGTGGGTAGGTTTATGTTGGTTGTACTGTTTGAAGTAGGAAGGAAGGAGTTGGAGTGCCTCAGTTTGTAGAATTTTGGAGTTCTATCTTAAAGCCTTCACTGTAAGGGCTGTCTCAGTGTGGTCAGTAGTGGATATTGGCTGGCAGCAATTCTTGGCTCTAGCAGTAAAGCTCATTTAATTGATGGTGCAACTGATACAGGAGTGCTCTTGAAGTAAATCAGATGAAGCATCTGATGAAGGGAATGACTGAAACTGAGAAACAGCTACACCGGCTTTATGAGGAAATGAATAGTGATAGAGGAAGGAGACCAGGCACCTGCAAATGACATGATTGAGGCCAAATATAAGACTGTTAAGGGGCAATTTGAGTCAGGGATCCAAGGCATGGAGCAGGCTGCAGTGCTGGACATGCTTGCCCAGCTGCGCATGAGTCTAGGCAAAGCTGAGGAGGTGGCATGCTTTCTTTCTGAGGTTTGTGGTTACTTGAGTTTATCCATGCCAATGTTGTGTTGCTATCTATTGACTTGCTTTTATTATTTTCCTTGCTTTTATGTGAGGTGGGGATTGTGCTATAGATATCAATAGGAGTCTCAATAGGTATCAATGTCTTTCAGAGGCTGACAAGTAAACTGTATCTAAAACATGGGCAAGAATGCCTTTGAATGGCCAATTGAATTAAACCAGTTGATCTGTGCAGACTAAAGAAGTAGTGGAAAAATTGGGTTCTGACTCAGCACAGCCTCTGTTCAAGAGAGTACTAGAGCACATGGGCAGCAAGTACACCTCCTTGGGGAAACCTGAGGAGGCATTGCCTTATTATCAGAGAAGTCTCAAGATCCAAGAAGAACTACATGGTAAGGACTTGGAGCACCTCCTCTCTCCCGCCTATTCACTGTAATTGCTTCAATAGAGATGGATCACAACAGCTGGCCCATATTTGAAAAGAGTTATTCTGGTTCATCAGTAATTGTGTGGATGACTGAGAGCACTGATGTTAGAGATTTGTTTCAACAGGTCAAGACAGCCCACTGATTGTGAAGGTGTTGTTGGGACTGGCCACCACATACAGTGATATGAATGGCAGTTTACAACAGGGTTCTGTCCATTTTAGAGAAGACCAGAGGCTCTGATGATGAAGCTCTTGTCATGCCTCTCTCTCATTTGGGGCATTCTTTGCTGGAAGAAGGGAGGGTTAGTGAGGCTGAGTTGTCCTTGGTCAGGTCTTGATTCTCTTCTGCTATCTCTGTCACATATCCTTACCAAAGTGCTGTTCATTGTTGTGGACATTTCTATCTTTAGATCCATTGACGAAGATCTCTTGGCTAGGACTTCCAAGGGATTCAGGAAGGATCATGAAACTCTCTGGCATTGTGATTGACTAGTGTTTGCCACGGTGATGATGGTGTACAGAGCATTAAGGTCAGCAGAGCAGTCATTTGGAGAATATGATGTAAGAGTTGGGGTAGCCACATGTGCACTTGCTCGCATTAAAGCTGCTCCAGGTGACTAAGTTAAACTTATCAGCTAGTTGTTATCTAGACAAGGTGCTTAGTGAAGTGGCACAGATTGGGGGGTGTGCAAGCTTCAGAGATAAGTCTCTTGTAAGTGATACTTGTGCACTACGTTTGTGTAGTATTGAAACTGTGGGTGTCTTTGTGCTGAGTAACATGTGGTTGGCAATTGTCTCTTGGATTGAATGTAGCTCCACTCAAATCACACTATGTCAATTCACAGGAGAGGTGGATGAGTTTGTGTCTTTGTACCACAAGGGACTCCAGATTATGGAAGGATGCAGCAAATTTGCTGATAAGGAGCCAACTATAGAGGCAGTCCGTAGTGATCTCGCAGAACTCCTCAACCTACTTGAAAGGTAAGGTCATTTTTCAACTTTTGAGTATTGTTTGTACCCATTATGCCTATTCTGAAGTCCGACAGACACATCTGACAGGAATTCTAGACAGCAGTTGATGAAGATTGGAAGCAGTTAGCAACTTTCACCTTCTGAATGCAGGAGTGAAGAAGCTCAAGAGCTTTGGGAGGAGAATTTACGGGTAAAAGAGAGAATAGTGGGCTCTGATGAGCCCCAGTTGGTAGTCCATCTGCAGAACTTGGCTAAATCATTTGCTGCATCTGGGAAACATGATAAATGTGAACCATTGCCCCAGCACAGCTTGAAGCTTGTTACATCTACCTTGGGCCCCAATTCCCCTCAGCTTTCTATCCCACTGGAGTGTTTGGCTACAACATTGCACCATCTGGATCAGGATGATGAGGCAGAGCCCCTTGCTTGCCAAGCTCTGAAACTTCGTGAATGTTCATTTGGTTCCAATAGTGCTACTGTTGGTAAGATCTTTCTGTCTTGCCTTACCCTGGTTGGAGTGCACATTAGTAGGAGTAAATGTTAATTTGGAGAATGTTTGCAGTGAAGTGATTGCATGACAGATTTTTACTGCCCTCAACTAGGGTGAGCTTTCTTTATTAGGTAGCAGCTCTGTGTATGTTGTCTAAGGATATATATCACAAATCAGTTAGCAAGTTTGACATAGCAGAACAGTTGAAGCAAATAATTAGTGTAACTTTTGTCCGGGATCTGATGAAAAGTTACTGTGGTTGCTTCTGCAGGAGAGGTATGCAACTGCCTGGCTTCAATAGGGTTTAATACATTCACTGGGAAGGAATGAGGAAGCAGCAACATTGACGTGGCGGGCGTTGGCAATTCAAGAGGAGGAGATTGGCCCAGGTTCTCGAATTGGTAAAGGAAGTACTAATTCTAATGAGTAGTGTCTAATGAAGGACTGGATTCTAGTTTCGGAGGGAGGCTATTAGATTCAGTGAGCACTCCAGAGAATCCAGGGGAGAATCCACTAAAATTTAACACATAGATTTTTCATAAATCCCCTCCACAAATAGACTAAACAAATCCTCCTTGAAACCAAGGGGGAATTTTGTAAAATTTAACACAGATTTTTCAAAAGAAAAAAACAAATCCCCCTTGAAACCGAGGGAAATTTTGTTAAAATTTAACACAGAGTTTTTGTCAATTCACTTCACAAATAAACTAAGCAAATCCCCCTTGAAACCAAATTTAACTCACAGATTTTTCAGAAATTCACTTTACAAATTAACTAAACAAATCCCCCCTAAACTGGGGGTGAATCTCTTAAAATTTAACACACAGGTTTTCCAGAAATTCTCTTGACAAATAAACTAAACAAATCCCCCTTGACATTAGGGAGGAATCTCTTGAAATTTAACAAAGTTTTGAGAAAATCAAGTTAAGTGGTGGATTTCACAACTCCTTGAGGGGGAAATGCAAAAACCTACAAAACACAAAGGACATTTTCACTTTTTTTTCGAGGTTCTCACGAGGGATAACCGTAGTATCTTTACAGAGTATTCAAATAATGTACTGGAAACCTTGCTCCGCAGATGCCTTCGTAGCATAGTGGTAGTGCGTTCGCTTCGTAAGCGAAAGGTCGCGAGTTCAATCCTCGCCGAGGGCTGTGAAAAATTCTGTCTAATCAGCTATTTCAGTTCTTGACTCCATTGTTGCTGCCTAATCAATTATCAGCTTTTGCTTCTTTTGCAGCCTCTAAAATCCTGATCGTATAATATTGTTCCACCCAATCGTGAAAATCTCCCGGCGACAAGCTTCAAGAAAAGATACCACCAATTCAAGCTAGTAACCAGATCTAGACATCGATTGATACACCAGAGAGGTGACTGGCATTTCACTGTGTATTTTCTAAATCTCAAGGTTTCCTCAACAAGTTTCTGAAACTAGCTTACACGTACCAACGACGGGTCAGCTGGGAATGTGCACGTACCGAGCATATTTCTGCTCACGCGCACGACGCCGTCGATGGACGTCGGCTCATCAGCAGACGCTTCTTCAGCTCGTACCTGCAACATCTCAGTTTCAGATGTATGCATAATGGGTCTGTTCTAGACGTAGATCAATTAACATGTTGCTGGAATTGGAAACGACGAGCAGCAGGTCCAGTGCTTTAAAAATGCCTTTCTACATTGCATCGTTGGACACATACTCGAAGGAAATAATAGGCAACTTACGATCAGCAGAGCAGTTCAATCCGCTGCAGAGGTCTAGTCGATGTGCATATCATTTCACAGCTATCAGTTGTTTAACGTGTACAAATCCCAGATACACACAAGACTACCGTACCTGCATCTTTCAAGTGTAGAGTCCTTCATGTTCATGACGGTGGGTAGCCGGTTCTAAGGAGGAAAATGTAATTTACAGACGTGTCAGATGTCAGCCAACTACCAAAACAACGGCTACCGCTGTGCAAACATCACGACTCACCTCAGACGCCTCGACAGTGACTTTCTCGGCTGTACGGTAGCTTCTGCCTCGTGAAGTGGTGTGCTAGCTGCTGGCAGCACCAAAGCATGGAACGCAAGCAGAAAAATCACGAGCAAAGGTGAAACTCCAATGGGAGCTTTAGACCCACAAAGAGCCATTCGACCAGCCAGGTGTAGATCTAGCTCAATATCGAGGTAAGAGTTTCCAGAATGAAAACATGACCCGCCAATTTATAGCTCCAGAATTTCAAGATATCCTGCTTTTTCTCCTCAATCTCAACAACAAACGAATTCGAAGTTTAGGCCCCGCGATTTGGTTGTCTCCTAGTTTCCCTGAGTACTGAACTTGCTTGTGAAAAAGCTGCTCTGGCAGTGGGAAATGTCGACGTGCTCGAACAGCTATTTGTGAATCATAGGCAACACTAGATCTCGTAGAATCCACTTGCGAGCTGGTACTTAGTCGAATCCTCTTTTTGTCGATTGTCGATTACTTTTACTGCAGCCAGCTGCTACTTGGATCATATAAATAAAAATCAACTAACGCGGCGCACCACAAAATCACACTGGAATTAGCTTCAGATTCTTAAGCACTTGCTACTTTTGTGGCAGCTCTAACTCCTGTCGGAGGAGAGGCTGTTGAATCACGTAATACATTCATTTGGTCCCATATAATCTTGAGGATGTTCACCTCGGTGTGTAATTACTGGTTGAACTGTGGTTCGTTTTTATTGAACTTCCTGGTACATTTACTACTGGTACTGATATAAACTTGCGCTATAGAGCATATTGCCTTTGTACTTCAGATCGAAACCGTTTCTTGCACAAGATGTGAATACTGTTGTGCAGCAGGTAGAATATTCTAGCAAGTATATATTGAGATCAGTCCTATTACACCTGACATATCTGAATATTTACCTGCACCTAGTACCATATTGAACATTGATACTTCAGTTCATATATCTGAAAATTCTAGTACTATGTTGAACAAAAATTATAATTCGTCTGATATTATCTACTGTATTGACCAGTAATACTTCGTTTGATATATTATCTGAATTTATTGATCTTGTGCAATATTGGTTTAATATCAATGAGCGCCTCGTTGAAGTCATGCATCATTTAAGATTGTCAACTCGAGTACAGTATTCCGCTTATGCTGAAGCGAAACTGTAGGTTGCAAGCTTGCAATGTACATTGATAATTAATGGGACCTTAATTGAACTTGACTACAACAGCATAAGGTTTCGTATTAAATAGTACTCAAACCATCGATTACTGCCCCAAGGACGTTGTGGCCCAAATTCCTAGCACTCCAGGTGCTCTTTTCGGACAAATACTCCTTTTTCTTTCATAGTTGTTTGCCAAGTCCGAACTAATATTGTGTGAGTGTACATATCATAAAAAATTTCTGGAAAATATATCCAGCACTTGAGGGCATGATATACTCACTATTTCCGAATTGATGCATTTACGATCCGTAAGCTTAGAGTTTCATAATGATTTCAGCAGAGGCATGATTTCCAAATCACCATGCAAGACTTAGATGAAGGTTCTCGTAGTGCAAAAAAGAATATTTGCAATTCTCTTCACACTCAAAAACCATGTACAAAAAAGTTTAATTTATATTGTTAAAGTTTCCAAAACCCATCATACATAGGTATGTTAGTTATTAGTCTGCTATTATCTCCATCAAAACAGCGAAAAAACCTTCTGTAATGTAACTAATCGAGAATTGATTGGGTGCAAGGGAGCTCCTCCTTTAGTCAATGTCGAAGATATTTGCATTACCACCTATAAGTAATTTTCTATCAGCTAAGGTGATAGATATGCACCAGTAGCCTTCATCCTCATTCACATGATGATGGGTCCTTGAAGTGACATCGAAAGGCTTGGCTTTCTACATTTAACTTTGGATTCTTGTGTTGGTTATCAATCTCCATGACCTCTTCTGTCTAGTTCTCTCCTTCAAATGACATAATACAGGTTGATGTCTTGGATTCCTTTTGGAATCTACAAGGATATTCTTCTTGTTTGTTCCTCATTGGCTTGAATATCCTATAGATTTTCGTTCTACTTCAATCCTTGTTATAATACTTGGAGTACACATTTGATGCATACTCTCCAATGGCCACTATTCTTTGTCGAGTGTGAAAAGCAAAAAAAAATAAAAAAATAGTTACTTTCTTGTGAAACTCAAGTAATGAATGTCGATATTATAATTTCTACACATGTTAACAGTCTAGATGAATTACGCTTCGTAGCAAATAATGCTTCCATTTGAATTTCAAGCAACTCCCCTTCGTCGATTGTAGGGACAAGCAGATGCATCTTAAGGTCTTGTGCAATGTCACCCTTAGTGTTCAAGCTTGAATACAAATCAAGTGCAGATGGATATTGTAAAGAAAATGTAAATTGAACAAAAAAAAATGCACTGCACGTAGAATGACACCAACTAATGCAAACAACTTTTACTTACATCAAGCACACTTGTAGAAACCCCTTACCAACCCATTTAAGACCAATGCCTAAACCAGATTATGCCATTTGGTACCTACCTAATTTGCACAAAATAAAATTATAGGTCACTAATACACAATGTGCCAAATACAATGAGAGGTGGGGGCCCCAATGCATTGAAAAAAAAATGATAGTTTGCTAGGTGGACAAAATATCTGTCTGGGTGCCATATTCCTAACACCATAGTAGCTCCTCGTTATGTCTAGATTATTCAATATATAAGTCAAAAGAAAGGTATTGTTGTCAATTATTAACCATAAAACTTTGAGTCCAAATGGATAAAATTGTTCAAGTTGTCCATATTCAAAGATAAATGATTTGATGCAGACAAGGATTTCATTTTCACATAATCTTCCACAAACCCACTAAAAGTTAAACTAAATGAAAATTCCTTGGTGAGGTTTTGAAGTGTGTGAGATGCACTACAAGTTTCCAAATTTTTTTCCAATATTCATGTGGGTTGCTAGTTGCCTTGATTCCTTGAATAATGGTACCCAGTGAAAACCAGTATTTTTGAGCCACTCAAGCAAATTGAGACCTAGCATCACTACTACTTTAGGGCAATAATAAATTTTGATTATGTAGAACAACAATTCAAACAAATTAATCATTAACAAATAAATTTCATTATGATTTTCTTATAAATCTTCATCAAAGCCATCAAAGTCAAAATTTCATGCTTTTTTTAAGTCAATTCTTGCATAAATTAAATTTGACACCAAACTCAACAGGGTAGGGAACAAAACCCATCTAGTGGCCACCAAATAGGATGTATTTCAACCAAGTTTTCATGTAATTGCATAAATTTTCAACAAGAACTTGAATTTGACACCAAACTCAACAAGTTGGGAAACAAAACCCATTTGGTGGCCACCAAATAGAACATATTTCAACCAAGTTTTCATGTAACTTCATTAATTTTGTGCATGAAAATGAATTTTACATCAAATTCAACGTGGTGCAAATGTCGAAATTGGTCTAGTGGCCACCACATGGGAGGAATTGCCACCATGCCAAGATGCAGTTTCATAATTTTCATTAAAAGCTTGAAATTCCATTCAAATTCAATATGATTGTTTAGTGGCTTTCAAATTACTGGAATTTCAAGCATATTTTGATTAATTTTCATAAAATCTACACAAGAACATGTAAACTTAAACATGTTTTATGTCAACTCAAACTTGTAAACTCAAGTCTAACTAATGTGATGTTCACTAAATTTCGAGTAATTATTTCCATCCTCTTACTGCAACCAATATCTTCAAATTAAAATTCATTGAATTTAGTATAAATTGAACTGGTTGGTTGAAATGAAGGTTAGACCTTGTTGACAACAAATCATAAACTTAAGTACATGAGTGCAACTTTATTTTCGTATTTATCACTAATGCCATCAAAAGTTAACAAAAATTTCATCCGCCCATGACATTAAAAAGGAAATTTCCATTCATCTCCTTTATAGTAGTTTTTCACACACACTTAAAATGACAATTTAAAACAAGCAATGTCCATATTGACAAAGGTCGGCACATTGGAATGTTTATAAAGAGGATAAACATTCATATTTTCCTCAATGAACACCCACATACAAATTGAATATATTCTAGAGCATTAGAATCCCATTTGAAAAAAAACTAAAACTACTATAACAACCATAAAATAGCACCAACATTTATGTTTAATGTTCATAAAAAATTCAACCTACAACTACAATGCATAAGAATTATTGTCAACTTCATCAAAATCAATTTTTGCCTTAAATGCATGGGCCACACTAATATTTATCATGGAATGAATTATTATATTGCTTCTAGCCGAGAAAAGAAACGTGAAACAAAAAAATTCGACCCATTGTTTTTGGTCTGCATGATTACTCTTCCACTTGCTCAACCAAGAATTACGATACAATTCCCCATCATTCTTGGCTCCCTTTCTCACAATAACCCATCATTGAACATAGACGTTCCTATAATTTTCATTCTTTTAATTTCTTACAACATCATTTTCGGCCCTTCCCATCCACATAGGATAAACTTTAGGGTTTGCATGCCGCACAAAAACAAAATTATCAACAAACAAGTCATGAAAAGGCGTGCATGCAATAGTGCTCAAAGAAGGCCACATGCTTTAAACCACAATATGGAGGGATGACAGGATTTTGAGTGTCAACATCTACAATGATAGGAATGGATGCACGTTCATAAGAAGTTCTCCAATTGCAAGAATACCAAAAGCTTTCCAATAGAATAGAATTTTGCCGTGGGATAGGTCTTGTTAACAACTCCAAAATGCTTTCCCAATATTTCACATAAGGACCCATAATTCTAGAATATGAATCGTCCTTCGACATCCCAAGCTTCTAGAACTCAATATACTTCAAAATTTCACTACTAATGAACCTTTCTTTTTCACCTACCCTCAATTCATCATTTCCCCATATCGGGCAAAATGGAATAGGATTTGAAACCCCCACCAACAATTTTGGTTGTCTTGTGCCATCCTCTTTCCACAATCATATGGTCGGGCCATCTTTAGGGCCCCACAGAGCATCAATAAGAGATACTTTGTATTGCATCACCGACCACCTTACCCTATCCACAAAAAACCGAAACAAATGCATTTTCGTATGATCAACAAGGATGTTTGGGCTATTGTTCAAATATCCATTGACCCAAGATTTGAAATTAGGGATTTCCTGAATGAGGTACATAATGAATGGACGATCTTAGGAAAACATGAATGCTTTCATCAAATTCACCATGACATAATTATTCTGCTTTTTTTATTCCTTTAACAATTATCCAAAACTTCCGTCAGTATCTTCATGTGTGTGCCCAATTACGAGAAACCCCAATTAAACTTTTTCAAAAACTTCGTGGGTAGTTAGCAAGGAAAAAAATGCTAACAAGTGATGGTTCTTATTATCTTTCACACAATTGACCATATGAAGAAGCAACTTCCTTGGCAATGGCTTCACACCCATAATTTTATCCACAAGTTTCAATGCATTTAAACAACAGAAACTTCCTTGCAGAATTTGTGGGAAGAATGTGTTTTGGGGTTCAAAGTCAAAAAAACCTCGTGACTTTTTAATTAGTTCCTTTTTAAGGCTACAAAACTAGCATAGAAGCGACCTGATCATGAAATTAGGATCATTGGGCTAGAGCTCATTAGAATATTGAATGAAGGCTTTGTCCCCATGTCCATGAGCAATCATTCCAATCAATGTCATTGGAAATTACCCCAACTTGGACACCATTTTGTTCTTCATTTGAAATTGGGGTAAAGTTGTTTTAGAATGGTCCATCTTATCATGAATTACACATAAGAATTTTTTTTTGGATTACATAGATTCAGCTCTTTAGGTGTGATATAGACGCCGACAAAATTATTGGTGGATGTTATGTTTTTTCAATTTAATTTCATGCTCCTTCACAAAAGGGTTGTTTTTTCTAGCTTTTGATATCAAATCTTTCAAGGATTCACAAATTGTACATTTGGCAAAAACAGATCCTTTTTTCCGCACATCCATGTTCAAATGTTTTTTTATTTCATCCAACTCATAGCAAATTGCAAGATTTTTCCAACTTGAAACTCTTTGTTAATCTACAAGTGTGAGGAGAAATCAAATGTCATAATGATAAACAAGAACATTAAATATCTATTGCAACTTCAATTGAACCCATGTTACTATGTAGACCTAATGGCCACCAAGTCGAAAAATGGTCAAAACATTGTAGGATTATAAGATTCCATGAAAAATCAACTTGTAAACATTCCCTGAACGAACAATATTAAACGCATCACTACTTGATCTAGCGGCCACCAAATGAAGCTTTAATTCCATGCTTACTTAGTCATTATGCTCTCACATTATCTTCTAGGTATTTGGAAGAAGGAAACAAACATCTTGTCCCCCATTTTTTATTCCCTTCATTTGATGCGGCATTACATCAACACATTGCTCAATCAAGGATTGAATGTTTGATTTGGCTTGTATCGTTGGGGGTCTCTACTTTTGACTCCCCTTATTTCAATGTGTAGAATCTTACACCTTATTTGCTTTCCTGCTTGTAATTCATGTAAGTTCACTTAAAATCCCCATGATTTTGTACCAAACAATTTTGCAAACATCCCTTTTTTGAAGCGTCACAAATTTTACATAGTTGTAATCTCCTCTTCAATGCAGCCTTCTTGGAATATCCAAAGTGTGGGTAGATCTTTCCTCAAACAACTTGTTCTAGAATTCATTTAAAAAAATTCGTGTCATTTGGTGAGGGAAATGTTAACATTAGTTTAAGGAGCAACACATCGCCACCCTACTCCACAACAAGATTCCTTGCTCAACACCTTCTTTATCTTCAAGACAAAATTTACGAACATGATTTCCTTCCATTTTCTTTATATTTTTCTCTTCACACCAATCATTCCTTTTACATCCACTTTAGGTACATAACTTTCATCATATGAAAGCAAGAGCTCTTTCAATGAGAATCCCTCCATAGTTGTATGAGTTAACGACCATTTCTAAATAGTCATTACAGTTAAGATGTCTCTAGGATAGTAAAGAATGGTCAAGCCAACATGATCATGACCAAAATGTTGTTCATTTTTGTGCCAACTACTACACCCTATTGGTGAAGCTTCTTTTCAACTAAATCATTGTAAATTTGTAATTTGTATGATTTTTAAAATTTATATGTAATCTAAATTGCATCTATGTATATATGTATGTGGACATGTGGCATGTTATATATATATATATATGTGTGTGTGTGTGTGTGTGTGGATGTGAACTCCCCATTTTGTAGGATGTTTAGGGGATCACAATGTGTCCCATATATGAACATCAAGTAGCATGCTAGTGTAATGGGAACCAATAGTATTTAGTATAAGTTCACAAAACATGTTCATATGAGAAAATCATATGATTTTTGATTTTTTGGTAGTTATACACAAAAGGGAATTATGATGCATAATGTGAACAAATTGCAACAACTCAATGTGTTTTGATTTTGATAAAAACCTTATCAATTTTATGCATTTTGATAGAACCCTAATGGTTGACCATGGGTGACAAGCTTACTCTTCTTAATTCAAATTTTCTTTTGTATCTGTTCTCAAGATTATTTCTACAAAGAATATGGTGAAAGTTTGAAAACCTAATATTGAAGAATATTTGAAACATATGGCAAGGGTAATAAACCTTGCAATATTGCAAACCAATATATTTCAAATTTTATAATTAAAAGTGTTGAGTTAGGAACTAAAAACAATGTGTAGAATAATTGAAACTTGCATTATGTTTTCATGACAAGTGATTGGAACAAAATCTTGACAAAATCTTAATTTCTCATATAATATTAAGCAAATATAACATTGACATTTACCATGGTAGAAACACAATCATCCATGTGAGAAAAAATCATTTATGAATAATTAGTTTAGATATCAAATGAACTTATTTTATTTCTTTGTGGGATCTATGTTTTGTCAAATAGTAATTTCCTTTCCAAACCTTTTTTTTGAAAATGGTGTCCATATATGTTGATTAGGGTTTTCCAAACCTACTTCTTCCAAGTTTATCTACCTCACTCCTTTGTCCTTCTCACCCACATGAATATGAAAAGGCAAATTAGCATGTAGCTTTCATGTCGATGTTTTATATATTAAAATAATTTTAAAATCTACCTTTTTCAAGTGTAAATACATGGACCAAAAAAAGAATAATTTTGAAATATGGGGCAAATCATGATGAAAATTTACTTGAACTATATGGCAACATAAAAGAACCTTATCCTTGGGGCCAAGGGCATTACATTCATATTTGTAACAAAAAAATGAAGTCTTTTGATATGAAATGTTTAATGTAACCAAATATTTATTACAATGTTAGATTTTGAGTATTATAGGATAAATTATAATTTTCAATATCTATGAATGCAATGAATTTTAAACTCCCCCATTTTTCAATATAAAAATTGATTATCATGAAAAAATAATGCATAAAATAGTTGGCAAATGAACACATTTACGAAATAATAAGCTTTATTAACATACAAAAATATTTTTTAATATTTCAATTTTTATTCTTCATTTTCACCATCAATGTCAAATAAACTAATGATGTATGGCCACACATTATGCTTTTAAAAAATAAATTATGGTGAATTTTTTATTTCATAAAATAAAAACTACATGTTTATCTTGAAAAACTCACCGCTTTGGGAAATTCAAGAAATTGATGATATACATTTGATGGGAATATTTGTTGTCACAACATCTATTGGCCCCCTAGTGAATTTAGTGTTTTTTCAAATTTCCCAACTTTCAAATGGCCAATAATTGTTAATTATGGACTTTTCAAGGCTTCCAGAATTAAATTATATATACATGAAAAAACTTTGGACATTTGGTCTAAAGTAATGGTAGTAGTATGCATGCAAACATTGTAGCACACATTCAATATTTGTGTAGACATTTTGGACTTTGAAATCAGTGTAGTGGTTCATACAATGCACACCAATCATGATTCAAGATGTAATGTTCTCCTCTTTCAGTTTACACCCCACACCTATTTTGATGCCATGAAATACATTCACTCCATTGTTATATAGACAATAAACTACTTTAAACGCCTAAGGAATAATTCCTTTAGAATTGGCATGGGTGCAACACTCTTACCTAGTAAGGTAGGACCCCAAGCCACGTTAAACAATGGAGGTAGGAGGTGATTAACTTTGAAATACTCCTTCCCAACAAAGACCCCCTTCAAATAAAAATCACTTGCAAAAGACTCACCTCCACGTCCTTTGCGCCCATAGTAGGAGATCTAAAAGCTTTGAGGGTGAATTCTTTCCTTTTATCTTCCTCAATGATCCCATGGAGAACTCCAGGAAGTGCATCATCTTCGACACCATCGAATCATGTAAGAGGTTAATGCAATTGCAACAAGACCAATCGCTAGAGAGATACAAGAGATGGAGTTGGAGACGGAGAGCTTCAACTAGGTGAAGGTTGGACTATAGACGGCATTGATCTCCTCCATCTTTCTTGCCTTTTCACATGCTTTCTCTAATGTAATTCAATCCCATCAAACTCCAAGCAACTGAACAGTTGTCTTTCGAATTCCACAAGGGCCAAAAAAGACCCATGCTTGTCCCAATCATTTGAATATTCAAATGTGTACTTGTTAAGGTCATGGGACAAAGATTCACGTTCACCTACAAATAGAAAGTAAAAAAGGGTCAAATTTTAACCAAACAGGAAAAATGCAAAATAAACAAATTTAGAATTAAAAAGAACTTTGAGAAACAAATAATAAGGATGTAACAAAAAGTCAAATATTGGAAGGTAGAAAACTTGAAATAAATATATGTAGGCACAACAACAACATTCAATTATTATCTCGTGTGAAGTTTTTTTCCAATTCTTCAACATCATGCCAATCTTGTGACCAAGTAATAGGATGATCTGGCGGCCACCAAATCGCAATATTTGAAAACTACCAATTGGTTGATCTAATGGCCAATAGATCGACCTATTTGGTGATTGTATTTTGAGGCCACCAATTGGTTGATTTAATGACCACTAAATCCTCCCATTTGGTGACAACTAATCAACATATATAGTGGCCACCAATTAAACAATTTGGTGGTCACCAAATCATCCTATCTGGTGGAAAGTAATCCACCTATCTAGTGGCCACCTAACAGATCGCAGTATTTAAAAACTACCAGTTGGTTGATCTAATGGCCAACATATCGACCTTTTTGGTGATTGTATTTTGAGGCCACCAATTGGTCGATTTAATGACCACTAGATCCTCCCATTTGGTGATAACTAATCAACCTATCTAGTGGCCACCATATTGTTGTTCTTGGCAACCACTAAGCACACCTATCTACTAGCCATTATGAAAACATAGATGTGGGCCACTAGATGCATACTACACATTAGAATAAAACTGTGAAATATCTTAAGTAAATGTATTCATAATTTAAATGAATTGTATAATGCTTAATGATGAGAGCCATTAGTTATAATTTAATATAGCTCTAGGTGGGCTCAACTCCTTTAAAAAAACTTGTTTGTTGATCTCTATATTAATATCATCATCATTGACATCCTTGACATCACCTTCTTTAACAACAATGGTTGTCTACAATGGTTTTGCAAAGCAAATGTTAGGCCGTGTTACTATATCACTTGATGGCATCTCATTTTTTTGTCATATTCCTTTTCCCTGTTGCACAAAATTACGAACTCCTCAAGAGCAACAAATTATCACTACCTGCTTTCGTGCTCACCTCTTTGATAACAACCCTGCAAATAGCCTTCTTCCTATTTTTTCTTCCTTCTTGTAGAAACAAATGTATCCACTTCCTACAGTTCTTTTATGGTTGACCCTTATTGTTCGAGATTTGTAGCTTGGGTCAGAGCACAAATTGCAAGGGGCATTGGATTTGTATTATATAAAATTGATAGACTAGTCATTGCAATTTCTTCAACTTTGACGAGCAAGTCCATTAGAACAAGCTCAAAAACCCAAACTTTTTTTTATTGCACGTTGCATTGATACTAGTTTAGAATTCTAAATGGACAACAAACCTAAATCATACACAGATTTAGGACTCATGAAAATTTACCAAGCATAGATTTGTTAACATTCCATCGTCGAATATAGTGAAACTCGCCATTCCACCACATAAAAATGGTTGCAAAATGAGTTGGATGGCGTCGAGGTTGAGTTTGAGCTTATACAACCTCTATTCTTCCGCAAATGGATAGTTGTAGATTTGGACCCATGTTGGAAAACGCCTTGATGCCAAAATCTCTTCTTGTGCATACTTTTTTTCTTGTGAAGGAAATAAGTAAGAATATACCAAAAGTGGCAAGTACATCCATGAGCTCGATGACCTTGATAAAGGAATTTCCTACTTGGAAGTTTAGTAAAATCCATACTCGATAAAAAAAATTTCCATGAAATCATCTTCTTGAAGTGTTACAACCGAATTGTTAAAAGACTTTTGGTCACAAATACATAAAATTACTTTTTGCACACGTTCTTAGATAATAAGCTTGAGAGCACATTTTTTTAATCTATTTGACAATAATTGTTTGGGTCTTCAATTAAAGAGTTCGTATTCGAAAAAACAACAAAAATCCTCCTAAACTTATTATTTAAGAAATTAATAGTCCTTGAAAAGTCGTCCACAACATCCTTAATGTCACAACCTTAACCTTGGGCTCACGACCAAGGCAAGGGTTTGCAAAGGTGCAGGCCAAAAAGGAAGCCCAAGAGTCACATTTCATGTTCCTAGGAATGTAAGAGAGTGTGAAGGAATGAACCTGCACACTCCCAAGTGAGCTTCCACTTTGGGAGTTAGAGTCCCAATGGATTCCCAAATTTTCATAGAGCAACTTTAGGGGTTTAAACTCATTGGATTGAAACATTCTTTATATCATTGGAAGGATCTTGGAATGTAGATGTCTCAAATGAGCTTGCATGACCCATTTGGGCATCTAAAACATAAGTTATTTCCAAAAGAAAGGCCAGAAATCAAATTATCAATTTGATTCTTGACCACTAAAAGTTGGGAATTGCTCTGATTTCCTTGTGTGAAGGTGGTGTTACACATACAGTTGGAAAGCTCTTGACAAAGGCTATAACTTTGCTTGATACCTCACCTCAATCGAAGGTTTGCACACAAAGTTATGGGCCTCTAAAGTCACAAGAATCCCAATTTTGAGAATTTCGGGATTTTCACTTGGGAGTCTTGGGACAAAATGACATTTGGGTGCTTGCCTTGTGGCTAAGCATAGAGAATACTATAAGGGTGAAGGTGGTGGCTTCCCTCAAGTTTGGGTTGTGATGAGTCTTGTGAGTCCATGTTTGCCTGGGGCTCGTTTGTGCACCAAAAGTGTTTTGACTATGCACTAACCAACTTGTTTTTTGGTTTGTGTAGGTCCATGTGAATAATTGAACCGCTTGTCATTCGTCCTAGTCCCATATCAGAGCTCCAACATGTCACTTTACCCCCGAAGTGTTGTGAGTCAGGAGCACGCCCCAACTCCTTTCCCTTCCATTGTCTTCACCTTTGGATTTGCAGTTGAATCCATTAAGGAGCTTGGGGGTGTGTCACATGAAATCATCTTCCTAAAATGTTACAACCAAATTGTTGAAAAACTTTTAGTCATAAATACATACAATTACTTTGAAGTAGATGTTCATGGATAATAAGCTCAAGAGAACGCTCTTCCAATCTATTTGAAAAGAAATGTTTGGGTCCTCGGTCAAAGAATTCGTACTCGAAAAAAACCACAAATATCCTCCTAGACTTAATGCTTAGGAAATCGACAATCCTTGAAGAGTCGTCCACAACGTCTTTAAAGTTGTTGAGTTTTAAAAGCGGATCAACCTTATAATGCGATTCAAAACAAATAGGGCCAATCTATGGGTTTCCATCAATTGACCTTGAAATCCACTCTTTGAAAACCTCAAATAAATTCATCGGAGGGAGGATCCTTGGATGGATTCATATGGATCTTCTCCTTGAAGAAATCATCATTTAATGTCCTCTCCAATATTGCAAACAACACCTTGCTATACTTATGTAACAATTTCATTTTTTTCCACATCTCCTCAATTTAAGGTTGTGGATTTTGCGTTATTGGTTGAGGAAGTCTATGGAATACCATGATCTCATTTCTAATCACCTCCATTTCTTGATGTTGTAGTAAAACTCTAACATCGTTAGAAGGTGTGAATTACCTCTTGTCACATGTTGATATTGCAAAAAAAATTTGTGCGCCTTCAAACCATGTGCAAGCTTCACCATGTGAGATTCCTTTAGTCCCACAAGGCAATTGAATGTTGACTTCTTGACAAGTTGTGGTTTTGAATTCAATTTGCCATACCCGTCCAAAATCTTTCCCTGCTCCCACAACAACAAAATATCCTTCCATTTTTCATAGAGCAGGTTTGAAAGCAAGAAGATTGACATACATTCCTTCACCAATAGAATTGTAAACACATATGTTAAATAAGCCTTGAAGTTCTACATGAAACCATTAAAACATGTTAAATCATTTCTAGCAACAAACATTCAATATGGATTTCTTGTGAAAAATATTTTTGAAAATCCATATTCTTTAAACTTGTGTCTTCATCTTGTCTTGTCCGAGTTCTAAGCTTGGTCAACCAAATTCAATCCATATTTTTCACGGATGTTGAAAATTCTCCATATATGAAGGGATGAGTTTTTCAATGTATTTAGATATTGAAGACAGACAAGAGCTTACAAAGTTTTATGGAGTCAACATTCTTGACAACAACGATACCAAAGGCTTGGAATCACTCGCGTATGTCGTCATTGACATCATCCATTGCAAGTATTTCCTAAGGAAATAAATCAACAAATTAGCTCAGAGGAATTCAACGAAATGATTAAAGTAATGGGCGGGGAATTGAAACAAAAAACTATAGTATGGAAATTACCTTCATGCCCTAGATAGTATGTTGTCCACCCATAATAAATAACATTGAATTCAAAACAACAAACCAATTTTTTTGACGTATTTCCAAAATCTTAGTTGGATCATTTAGATCAGCAAGAGAAAACAAAATTGGACACTACTGATTGATGTAGTGGAACATCAAAATTTGATGTCTAATTTCATTTTTGTGTGTATTGCTCAATGAACAATACACAATTCTCCAAGGAGGAGGTAGGATTCTATCCATAGGAACCTTTAATCTTTCAACATGCTTATTTCCAAAGGAGAAACAATTTGAGAATTTGCTCCTGATTGATTCATCGACATGCCTACATTTAATTTCATCAAAGTCCTTGGGATATTTCTTCATGACAAGGTTGTCAATCATCTTCTCCTTTTTTTCTTCTATTATCACTTCCATTTTTTATTTTTTGGGAGCCCTAATAACTGATGAGCCTTAAACATTAGTTTGAATCGCTTCAAAAATTGTCGCCATTCTATTTTCCTTTTCGATGACTATCACAATCACCATCTTGTCCCACATTTGGTGTATTAGCTTTGTTGTCCTATTCGGGAACTTTGCAACCCTAAACTTTCTTCTCTCACAACTTTTCAAATGCACGTTGTCATCCATTTTCAAAATTGGGTAAATGATCTGACTTGCGACAAAGAGAATGGCATTGATAAGAAAACCACAACCTATTGTGGATCATCTTTGTAGGCCTTAAGGTTGACAACATGAACATATTTCACTTTGTCAAGGTTTTTCCATTTCTCGAGTTGGAAACACCATTCAATATGTGGTGTTTCCATCATTAGCTCAATACCCCACATGTCTACCTCCTTGATTAACAACTAGATGCTGATGTTTGCATTCTCGTAATTGTTGTCATACCCCAATTTTTCCTTAAATATTTTGGTGAAAAGGTGAATACGAAGATCACTGCAACATGGACGAGTGAACTATTTTAATAGCAACAAAATACAATAATCAATCTAGTGGCCATTAGATAACAATATTTCTTAGCCCCATGCATTTTCTACCAATCCTTCGTAGAAGAGAAATGATTTAACGACCACTAAATCATTTTTTTTGCGAGAACTAACGTTATTAACAATATAGTTGCCACCAGATCGTTACCAACACTAGTCCTTTGGGACATAATGATTTAATGGCCACTAGATTGTTACAAGGACTAGTCCTCAAGAACGTAACAATCTGGTGGGAACCAGATCATTATAAAGGCTAGTCTTAAAGGATGTTATGATCTGGTGGCTACCAAATTGTTATTTCCCCTTAGGATTGGCATTGGTAATAATCTCATGGCCAAATGATTGTTAGGCCTTTAAATATTGACCTTACAATGATATGTCGGCCAGTAGATCGTTACATTGTCCTTGAGAAGCAATGGTGCTTACTTGGTGGCCACTAGATAGTTAGGTCTTTGGATACTAACCTTTCAATGATCTAATGGCCATTAGATCTTGTGCGTCCTTGAGGACTAGAGTTCATTAGGTTTTCAAATACTGACCTTGAACTGATCTAGTGGCCATTAATTAATTAAGTATTTGAATACATACCCTTCAATGATCCGATGGCCATTAAATCGTTACCAATGTGAGGACCTATGTTGTTAACAATTTGGTGGCCTCTAGATCTTCACTTGTGTGAAAGATGGAGATAGAGATGTAGTGACCACCATAGCGTTTTGTCCTAGTTTGTGTGCATATCCTCGAAAATTAATCGTGCTTAGTGAAAAACAATACTCCATCGACCTTAAAAATTGTTATACGTGATGTATTTATTTAATCATTTCTTCATGAACCTATAATGAAATCCAAAAACATGGACTGAAATGCACAAACCTCAAGTCCAATTCAATGTTTTAGTCATGAGGTTTATGTCCAATTGATATCTACATGAGATTTTACTTTTGAATTGTGTAGAGATTTTTATTGAATGAATTGTTTTGCATTTTATATGAAGTGAAAGAATGTCCTAGTAGAGTGTGATCCTTATCCATTGTACTCATGCATTATTACTTCTTCTCTTATCCTATGAGATAGAATTGAATTACATGAGACTAGGGAATCAATGACATACCTTATTTCTACCATTGGAAGAAAGGTGTCTTGTCATTGGCTGAATTGCTATGCAAAGACAACAACAGAGATCTTTAGCACATTGCTAGTTGAATGTTATTTTCTCAGGGATACAAATTAAAAAGATGTTGAAGAAATTAAGAAGGTCAAGTGAATGACTATCAAACGATCTATGCTTCAAAGACTTAAGGTTCTTGATAATCTCAACTATCCTAATTGGAGTACTTGCTACAGGATCAAACCCTAAGCCACTAAACCCTTATTTAGAAGTGGATCAATAGAGCCAAACTTCGACTGGTATTAGGTCAAAAATATTTCGCCTCTCTTTGATGGGTTCTTTTATAATGATATAAGCAATGATCTGGAAATGATCTGGAAATGAAAAGCAAGGCCATTGAAATAATAACAGAAGTGAAAATCTAATTACAATCTATTAGAGCTGTAGAATTCTATGGATTTTCTACATTTTTAGGAAGGACACTGAAATTGACTTTCCAAACTGTGTAGAACCTGATGAAAGTTTTCACACAAGGATATTGCAACTTGTGAATTAGATAACACATTGCAAGAAATTTTTGTAGGAAGGAAATTCAACTACAACAAAAATTCTATTAGCCAAAAAAATTGCAGGTTTCCAAGAAGTTTATAGACCCAAGAAGCTACAAGTTCCAAGAAGGTGAAAAAAATCCAAACCTATAAGATGGTTTCTTCGCACCACCTTTGCATTTGCAAGAATTTCTTCGCATCAAGTGCCTCGCCATGTTTTGCTCCTTCCTTTAATGTTCCCTTTCCTGGCCTAGCTCTTCTGCCTATTTTCTCTTTTCACAACAAGAAGAAAGACAAAAATAAGTAACTAGAAAAGTCAAATGTAGTTAGAAAATGAAAAGAAAAAAATGAGATGAAATTTGAGAAGTGATAAAATAGAAGCCTAATTCGAATTGTCAAAACTGAAAAGGTCTGGAGATGAGAGAAATTGTATGAGGAGAGAAGTTATGAGATGGACTAGAAGAATGTGGATGAGGGGGAGGAAGGGGAAAAAATGGAAGGAATTAAGAGGGGGGTGTTACCATATGCTGCCACCTCTTTGTCTCCACCCCTTGCAATTAAAAATTTGTAAACGACAATAGGGTTTCATTATATTCATTTTTGTATTAATATGTTAAAGTGGCAATTTTTTATATCTAGGTTTAGACAGAAATCTCTTACTACATTTCTATTTCGATAGCCTATTGAAACTTGTAAGAAAGATTTTGCCATATTTGAAATGTTTTTTTTAAAGTCCAAATTATTTGTCATGTCGAATGTTGACAAAATTTCAACTGATGGTTCTTCTTTAGATGTCACCATATGCTGGCCACTTTTTGATAAACTAAATGTTTTTAAAGAAGAATTTGGAAAGAATATTCCAAGTTAAATGTAGAAAGAATATTTTGGACTAATTAAGAAGGGATGTCCTAGAATAATTTTAAAAGAATATTCTAGAATAATCAAGAAATAATATTTCAGAATACTTTTGAAAGAGAAAAAATTGAGAATATTTTAATAAATTTTTTAAATGATAAATTTAATAAATATAAATATTTTATATTAATCTGCGATGTGGATAATATCCTATTGATTTCAAGGTTTTCAAGATGTTGTTTGAGTTTTTTGTCCTCAAGCTCTTGATTCTAGAACTCTTGTAAGACTTATGTCATTCCGAAGTCTTGAAATTTTGAGGGATGAAAGCTATAGGGTTTAGTGGTTGTAATCTATAGACTATTGTGTAGACCATAAGCTTAAATATTGGTCGCTTGTAACAAAGTTGATGTTTAATGATTATTGACAACAAAGTCAATGGAGATTGATCCTATAAATATCCAAATTTATTATAGGGCTAACAGTTGGTAAATCTTGATATTCTACCACTGGTTCAATTATAGTTTCTGTTTTTGTACATATTTATTTCCATTCATGCAAAATCTATAATAAAAATCCATACCTCATCCATAATATTTCAATAACCATAATATTTCCCATAGCCCAAGTATATGCACAGTTATGAATCTGTCACAATTATGTCACAATTTTACTTATCATAATGATATATAGGGAAGAATAATAAATATTGGGAAAAATACAAAAAAAAGAGATAAAAGATCATGGTTCTATCTTCTATTATTCTATTCTCTCTTGTCTTTCACTCCCACATTGGTACTCTTTTGGAAAAGAAAAAAACTCCCACATAAACTTAAATTCCAACTCAACAAGGTGATCTTTCGCTACCACGTAACTATTGATTCACTTGCTTTGTCTGCTCTACTTGCCAAGATACATGCCTAGTAGAGAAAAATAACAGAAGAGACATGTACTGAAATTGACCTGCAATAGAATTTGATTAGCAATTATTGAACATACAATAACAAATAGAGGTGTGTAAACTATAACATCTTTACAAATTATTGAAAAATTATAATGGAATTTTTTTTATTGCCATCAAAATATAGTTTAACTTAGCAAAATTCAATTTTTTAAATTTCAAATTTATGTATATTTTGGGAAGAAAAATATATTTAATCATATACTACAAGAACAAAATTTTAGTTTTTCCATTTGAATTTTGGACAAATGTCAATAAGATATAAAATATCAAAATTGATGTTTATGCAATGTTTAAAATCAAATATGAGATAAAGAAAATGTATCCTATTATATTTTCAAATCAAGTAGGGTGGATTAATGGCAAAGAAATTGATATCCATCCTTCGGGTCTAAGGATCAAACTTCATAATTGGTATAGTTGTGGTCAACGATTGTATGTTGACCATATATTATTTACATAATTAAGCTACTTAACCTAGGTGCCTCTCTAGGCTTGTCTAAGTACTTCAACTAAGTGGCCTACTAAGTTACCTAAATTAGGTTTTAGCCTAGTTTAGTTAATGACACGTGTCAACAATTCATAGGATGAAAAATTTATGGAATTATCAATAGTATGAATTATTATATTGCATAATTTCTATAAATGTAAATATTTTACTTAATGTATGTGATTTAAATGATTATATTAAATCATTGAAATTTAGTTGATTTTTTTATTTTTGCCCAATATTTTATGTAGTTGCATGTATGATTTCAAGTTTTCTAATCTACATAATGACATGGTTTATTGAACCATGAAATATGGAATTTCATCAAATAAAAAATTTCATTGTTGATGGCAAGATGACAAGCTAAGTACTTATGCATCAAAATGTAAATATTGACAACATGGTACTTCAATTAAAAAAAAAATCCTAATCCACATGTACCATTATCTCCTTTCACAAATAAAAGGGAGTTTGAATGTATATAAAAAACCAATAGTTTAACATATTACATTTATCTCTCTTCATGTAAATAAAAGAAGTGTTGAATGAGTGAGGTTAGATGTGATCATGTTACATGCAAGGAAGATTTCCAATGAACTTGCCAATCCAAAAAAACATGTTAACATGTTTGATCCATGAAGCGCAGTTCATGATATGAAAAATGCTTGCAAATATGAGATGATGCTAAAAAGATAATATAAAACTAGACTTTATAAACACTAACTTAAGGCATAAACTCATCTGAGATTTTTGCTTTGCCAAAATATACATAATTCATCTCCTCTTTCCATACCTGAATCCACATAACCCCCAAGTCAACTTTTAGAATTAGGTTAAAAGAAAGGAAAGAAAAGAATATTTTGTCCAAACAGCTTGATACTTGTTGAAAATTGAAATATATATCTTCTATGGCATTTGGATAATTGATGATGGAAAAATGTTGTAACCATTAAAAGAAATCATGTTTATTATGCCATCCAAAATTAACTTTAAGAGCTTTGTCCTCCATTTGAAGCTTGATGATGTGAGAACATAAAAATAACATACTTTTTACAAATATGCTACAACTACAATACAAATGTAATGCAATTTGAACAATGTACCTCATGGCGAAACTCAACACGCATACGAGGGACATTGGTCTTGTGAATGTCATTCCCATCTGGGCCTCTTTTGAAGTAGTGCATTCCAATCCAATGTGACTGCATTTCCCAAGTGATGTTTTTTCAAGAACTAGGATATAAAATGTTTTTTTATAATTAATAAAAGTCCATAAAATTTTAATGGCTTGTAACTTTTCTACAAAGCTAGATTACAAATTTGTCTTGGTGATGTTTGTAATCCTCTAGAGATATGAAAGATTCAATTGTGTACATAATATCCATATTAAAGACATGAACAACAATCTTGTATGTTTTCTTTAGTTTTGTTGAAGATTCGATTAAAGCTTGCAATCATAGTAACAAAATCAATCCCTTAGGGACCTTGGTTGTCATTTAATACCAAAACCAAACATAAATGGTGGTTGTTTTGCCAAATCAACCTTGAAAGAGTGGTGGAACCCTGATTGATGCACTGAGTTGCGTGCAATTTCACAAAGATCACAAGAACTCAACTTCCACACCTAACTCCAAATATCCACAAAAAATTAATTTAGAAAAATACAAGCTAAATTTTTGTGACAACCAAAATTAGTATTGGTCAACACGCACACACATTGCCAATTGAATTTTCTATTACTTAACACCCAAAATTTTGTAATGCCAGAGCTTGTGTTCACAATCTCAATATTATCCACCAAGTAACTACCTACAAAATCCCAATGAAATGGAGTTATATAGTATTGGTTTGGATAATGATACCTGCGCAGCAATACTGTACTCTTCTACAAGAGGCTCCTTGGTGAAATGAATTTGGAGTGGGTCATCAGTGGAAAGAGAAACATTGAGCCCTCTCGCAAAAAACACAGGAAAAGGGTTACGGTGATAGTCCAAGAACAGATGGTTGTTGCTCAAGGGGGACATTGCCAACCCAATCTGTCCATTGATACCCCCAAAAACAAGAAGGCCAACGTGGGAAAAAACTCCTCTTTCTTTAACATCAATGAGAAGAAAAATTATTGACAAACAAAGACAAAGGATGTTGTGCATTTAACACATGAGCAAAACATGTTGATCTAGTTACACAAATGAAATTTTGTTAAGAAGTTACATAAGATTACACTATGAACTAGAAACAAGTACTACCTGTGCAAGGTAATATAAGTATTGAAGGCCAGGAGATTTGCGTAAATTGTTGCCGTGAGCTATATTGTGAGCCAACAAAAAGGTTGCTGCTAGGTGGTCCAGCTCCCCTGCCTGTTCGCGATAAAAAATTGATGTCATTTTCACAGTATTACTATCTTTCTCTCCATTGATGCAATACAATAAATGTCTTTGGTTGACTTCTAGTTGTAGTTTTGAACATATCAACAATTTCTATAATGAAAAACTTCTCTATTGTTCCATCAAAGAAATATGACCTATTCATTTGTGACTTTTATTTAATTAAACCATTGTCTATCATTTTAAAAAAAAAAAATTATTAAACACAATTTGAAACAATAAAATTGGTTGATGTCAATTAAAGGACACAAGTAGTTTTCAAATTTTTAATATTGACTTACTTCACCAGCGTGAGGTCGAAATTTTATGGTGGACATGCCTTTGGCCTCTCGTAGCTACAAGGACACATCATAACAATTTAAAATTTGTTTAAAATCAATTCATTGTGTTTTTAATCCTATTTTGAATTGCAATCTCCACTATGCTCCCTTCATTTTATACATTATTAAATTTACAATATTATAAATGTGGGTTTATAAGATCTAAAATGATGGTAAAATTTACAAATGTAGTGTGAAATTGAACAGTAATAAAGGATTCACCTTATTTAGAATGTAAAGATTTGCATAAACATAATATGCCCAATATGAATATGCAGGATTGAAGGGGTTGTTCCATTGTGCTGGTGTTGGCATGTGCTTAGTGGGTCGTCTTTCAGACTTGCTCTCATCATCAACCATGTCAAAACCCACCACCTATCATCCACCAAATTAGAATTAATTAAACATGGATTAGGTGGTAAGGCATGCAAAAGCTCATATAGCTTAGATGTGACTACACACCTTCCCACTATTCACACTATCTAGAGATTTGTGTTTCAAGAATTATTTCTAGAACTCTCATAAAAATTTCAATTTAAAATATGAAGATGTTCATGGAAAAGAATGTTGATAAAAAGATGAAAAATTTGTTCAACAAAGTCATATGTTGCTAACCTGTTCAAGGAAGACATGGAGCTGGGGGTGGGAAGAAGGATTGACAGTGACTTCAAATAAGGGCATGAACATATTTTCTAGGATGTTTTCAAATGACCCCAAAATACCCATTTCCTTGTAAATTTGATACAAACGTGGCAACTGTGACATCCAATGCATCCCATCTTTAAGTGTTAGTTCCAAACAACATTATTAGGTTACATTTAATGAACATATATTTTAATATATAAAAACATTTTCCTCAACTTATCAATCAAGCACACTATCCTGACAACATCACAATGGGTGACCATGCATATATTATACAAGGATGAGATGATGTGAACTTTTAAACTTCTAACAAATTATGTTTTAAATTATTGCAACTATGATAATAATAGTTTTTTCCAACATCAAAATGTTCAATATATAAACAACAATCTCTCACTTGAATAAGCCATGTCACATTTTCACTGTACAATTCATTGTTGACTATCCAACTTGCCAATTTATCCCATTCACTTTGCTCCCTTCCATATATGGAAATCCTGTATTCTGCCATCTACATCATCAAAGAAATAATTAAAACTATGATTTTCACACATTCAATAATGGATCCTAAGCCAAATGACAATACTTTTTAAAAAATTATAATATAAAAAAGGACATGATTTTTTTGCAACTAAAACATTGATGAAAGGAGTTTTCACTCTTAGCCCATGCACTACCTCCTTTCACATGTGGATAGTTTTCTAACCACCATAATAGGGCCAACATGATAACTTAATCTTCCCCTAAGATTAAATTGTATGTACCCAATTGTTTCTACCCAAATGGATGAATTATTGTAAATGGCATCTAACATGACACATTGGGGGGTTTGCTATAACCAAATAATATGTACCAATGAAACAATTACATGCCACCAATCAAGGAAGACAACTCAAAAACATCTACATTCAAGAGCTAACGAATCAATGTGTACACTAAGAACTAATACCAAGAATCTTACATGTAATAAGAGTCGTTATAGTGGGGAAAATGAGTATATGAAGGTGTTACATTGAGTATACCTGATATTTACTTGCAGCAAGGTCAGAAAACACTTCCTTTGTTAGTTCTGCCAAAAAGCGACCTGATATTGTAGCAAACAAGTACATAAGTTGAGTAAAAAAAAAATGTAGAGCATGGTTTTGAGTTGGATGAGAGTGTCATAGTGTTGTGGGACCATTTTGTGACGTTCGACCATGGTGAACCCAAAATATGGCAAAAGAAAAGAATTGAACAATAAGAAGGTAGGATTCAATATAACATACATTTTAATAACTTGGTTGGGAGAAAATTTAATAAGAAAATGCATATAAAAGTTGAGTTGAAGATCTTGGATCTAGTCATGTTTTTAAAAATGAAAATAAACCTTGAATGAGATTGTCTTGCTTCAAGAAGATCTCTCTTAGCCTGCTTTGGCCAAATGGGTTGTACTTGAGATTGAATTTGTCAAAGCGATGAAATGTGTTTTTGTCAGCATGCACATCTAGCAAGTCCACATTGAGGTCATACCTGTTTCAACTCAACATACACCACAAAACCTTTAACAACTTGCATCATTTTTAAACGTAAAATTAAAAAGACCAACCAACATAAGGAGCACAATTTTCATGCTTCCACTATAAACTATTGGCAACTATTAAAAACCATGTGAACAAAATTGAGACTACATCATGCTTAATTTCATAAGCATGTTTTAGAGCCTACCCATAATTGATAAGATTTCAACAAATCAATCCTTCTCAACTAAAGAATTGTTTTTCCAAACACAACATCAATAACACAAACCAAAACCCTTACCCGGTTAAATCCAAACTCTCAAACACCTCCTTTAGTGTGAGATATTTGCCATCACGGAAGATTACAATCTGCAAAAAATTTAAATTCATGTAAATTTCTTGTTCCACAAAAAAGAAAATTGGCTAGTTTCAAAATATGAAAAATAAAAATTTGGTGGAGATCAGGATGGAATGGAAATAAAATAAGACTTGCCCAACTAGAATAATGAAGAGGTGCAAAATAACATCAACAAATTGACATAAACTATATCATGGGTGAAACAATTTTGGACGTCGATGTTGTATGAGATGAAATTGATCAATAGATGTAGACACAATGGGATGGAAGAGAATTATATGTCCAACCTCATCAGGCTCCTTGCGAAGTTTTGATTTGATGAAACGCAAAAGATGTTTTTGATTCATGCATGAGGAATGGTGCACATGGGTGTCAACTTTTCGTACGTTGTAGAAGTCCCTATGTGGAGCACTCTTTTGTGCCAAAAACTCCCGATCGGCATTCAACATAAGGTGAATGCTGAATTTCTATCATAGATCACACAATATTAGCATTTTAATCAAATGAGTCCTAATAGTGCTAAGTGGCATCATCATAACCATATTCCAACTTGAAAATAATTTCTCATACTCAATCTCCTTGAATAGAAGGCCTCTCACACCCAAGACACCCTATAAGGTTGACAATTTGACATGGTTTATAACCCAATATGTTGCTTCTTCATTCCTCTCAGAATGAGTTGCAATTTCATGTCAAGGTGTGAACATATTTTTAAAATTATCTGTTAGAAATCTCATGAATTAGTAGTATTGAAAAACTTTTGTGGTGATGTGGTTTGTGGAAAAGTGACTCCAAATGTCCCACCCATGTAGCTCACCTGCTCCAAAAAACGTAGTCGATGATGGCATAACGTGCGTACATTTCCCAAAGCAATGATTTTGAGAATTTGATGCATGTCTGTAAAGAAGGTGGTGGCATCATACACTGGAAAAAGCTCCTCCTTTTCTGCATCCATTGTAAGTATTTATAAGCATTAATCAACTAGGATTTTTGCTTGGCATGATCAAATACAAGTGTAGTTTGGGAATCCATGCAATGCAACTATGTAAATCCATACTGCCAAGCATACATCTTCCTTCACATTGCCATTAAACACAATAAAAAACTATCATCAACATTTGCCAAGGAATGTAGAAAGTTAGAGCAAGTGGTTATATGAACTTGGATATCTAAACATGTGATGACAATCACAATTTCTCAAGAGAATTGTTAAAACCAATAGGGTGGATGACTTAAGTCATGAGGTCATAATGATGAGTAGGGGTGGTAGAATATGCACAAATACATGGCACACACCATGATTGTGGAAGACAATTTGGTCACTAAAGGTGCCACTCATGAAATACCATTTCAAATTAAACATTATATGACATGTACATGCTTGCCAAATGTTATAGTGAGTAGGATGTACTATAATACCACCATGACAAGTAGGTTTATAAGTGCTCCCAAGATTCGTGAGGCTTTTAAAACTCCCATGTTAGAAAGTTTGCATTTTTCGAAAACATTAGCTTTCAATTCCTCTAGCAAGAAATTGATTCCAACTCTAGATATTGGCAATGTTGTATTTATGAAAACATGGTAGGATGATGCAACTTTAGGGAACATAATTTACCTGCTTCACTAGCATAGACCCGCACAACACCATCCACCATTTTATATGCATGCTACAAAATAAAAACTTTTAGTGAGGATTTTCGCTATTAGTTATAACACAATACAACCAAAAAAATTATTAGTTTTTTTGAAGTTTGATTGTCTCGATTATGGACAAATTAAACTTTCAAATGTGATGAGTACGAAACAAAATACATAAAATATTTGCAAGTGGGGCATATAAGAATGAAGCAAAGAAGATGCAATGAAGTAACTTACAGAAGATGCTAGTTGTGCAACATAGTGGAAAGGATTAGGATTAGGTTTTGGAGTGCTTGGATCTGTAATCTCATGTTTCTTCCATGGGTGCACTTCTTCACGAAATACATATTTCTCACGCAAGGCCAAACATTCTTGCATCCAACTACACACTTCGTCTTCTTCAGCAGAAGGTGCTTCTACACAAGCCAAAATAACACATAATAATTACCATACGAATATTACAAAATTCTTGACAAAATCTATTAGGAGTAAAACCCTTTAGACAATTGAAGCTTCCATGGTGACTTTGGCTGGCATTAATGAAAATTTGACCTAAGAAGCTTGGTCAAGCAATGAAGTGGCCTTCTATGGAGCTTAAGGCATAAAAGGGGTAGAAGATGTCATGCAAGGCCAAACACTATTGCATCAACATGTAAGCCTTTGGCTCATTTCATCTAAATACTTTGTGAACCCCACCATATGATGCAACATGTAAGCCTTTGGATCATTTCATCTAGGTAACTTGTGAACCCCACCATAAGGTCTTTTTTAAGGGAGCTCATGTTTTTCCCATCAAATTGGGGAGGGGTATAATAGATAGGACTAGGGGAGAAACCGGGTATAGAGAAAAATAAACATAGTAACTATGACCAAAAAGTAGCCAATTTGGCATAACATAAGGATTGAAAGCATAACCAAATTAGGTGAAATGTCCAAAGGTGTTTCCAACTGAATAAAGAAAGCCTAGGTGCACATTTAGGCTAATTTGGTAACTCCTTGATTCTTCTCAAGATCAAAATGTTTCATTGCGATGTTAGGGCAGTAGAAATTTAAAGGAGGATTGGAGTGTACATAAAGAAAGACTAGACTTGGTGGCCCTCAGAGTGTAATTTTTTTGTGAAAAACATTTGTGATGAGATGGAGAGAGAGAAATTATATACCGATAGGTGTGACATTAAGCCTGACAAATGTCTCTTGCTCTGGTTCTTTCCGAAGAATGTCAGCAGCAATGGGATTGGGTGCATGCATCCCATGGATCTCGCCAGATATACTGTGACACCGTATCAATTCTGCTGATGATATATTTTCAGGAATGGGTGATTTCACCTTCATGATCACTTCATCCTCCTTCAAAAAAAGAACATTTATGGATCAACAATGAAATTTAGAAGAAACTAATGTCAAGGAAAGTAGGACATGATGAGAAATCAAAATACATAATTAGTTTTTGTGAAGGAGAGTTTCACATTTGTGTATTAAAAAATGAGCAACATTGGAGTACAAATAGATTGTATACCCAACAAAAAAACAAGCTCAAGGTGCACAGTGAAAATTAGTCTAGTGTGCAGGTAAATAAACAAGTACATTTTGATCAAGGAGCACTTATTGTACACCATAGATCAGGACTAGCAATCATGCTAGTAACCAACTGCTGTCCACCATTCAAGTGTTCAAAATAAATAGGTTTGTAAAATTGCAAACAAAGAATTGCATTTGATAGAAATCAAAAGCAAGTCTCAAGAGTTTGAGCAAGAATTGCAAGCAAATAACTACATTTGAGGGAGATTAGAAGTAAGGTTCACACTGAGTTTTGAGCACACCATGAATAATGTATCTAATGATGAGAAGTTACTTCCAAGGAAGAAAATTTTGTAAAAAAGCAAAGATATTTTGATGGAAAATTTGTCCAAAGAGAGTAACTCACCAACCCATAGACTTCCTCAGAATTTGGTTTGATTTTCATGTTCACATCACCATTAGCCCCAATCATCTGCTCGTCTTCATCATTCAACTCTTGAAGGTCCTGATCTTCTTCTTCAGAGCTTTCCATGTCCTCAAATATAGTGCTATGAACAGGAGACTTTGGAGTGGTAGGCCGTATAATTCCTGCAACTGGTCGTGAGAGTTGCATTGCTGGAAGCCTTGATAAGATGTTGGAACCACCTGCATTAACCAAGAGAAGAGATCAGATCAAACTGGATGTGCAAAATCCATAAGCCTTTTAGTTCACTTGAAACCACTCGTGTCAAGTCCAAGACTCTCCAACAAGACATATTTACAACATGATGTTGTACATCAAGAACAATGTGAATTATGAAAATTTGAGGTTTGCAAGCTAGTTTTCAGTACAATCCAAACATAGACGAGCAATAGAGCAAACAATCTGGAGCTTTTTTTGAGCCAACTATGACACTATTGAGTGGGGATTCAGCTACGCAAAAGGGATGATCTTACCATCTTGTTTAATCTGCAAGTGAGGGAGACCAATAGCTGGGCGTGGGGTAGAATAGTCTAGTACTGATTTACCGTTCTCTGTGCCATTTGATGGACTTTCTAGAAGCAATCGATCATCCTTGTTGTCCAAAGAAGCTGCATCTCTTGCCACCTTACGTTGGCGAGTCGCCACAACATGATGCAGATGTTTGCGTTCTTGTGACCTTTGATGTCCAGATTCCACCTCAATCTTCGCTTTAATTTGCTCTAAAGCCCTTCTATGCAGCAAAAATGCTGATGTTGCAGCAACACTTGCCCCTACCATAGCCGCAACTGCTAGTGATAACCATGTTGCTCTTGTGTTTGTTCCCTCCATTTGACCTTACAAGGTTCTAAACGATTCAAAAAAATTTACGAATTAGAATGTCTCCTTCTGAAATTAGTCTCTTGCACCTGGTCTGCAGCTTGAGAGAGAAGCAATGACTTCACTTCTCTTAAGGTACAATTTGGTGTTGCGGAGGAACGCATCAAGATAGATATCGACCAAAACGAAAGAACCACAAAAAAGAAGCACACTAGAAACTAAACACCGATGATGAAGAAGCTTTGCGACGATGCGATGCACATAAGATAGAGATGATAAACTTGGACCAGAAATAGGCATATAACGATCATGCAAGCTAGCCACCACAAAGTTGAAACAAAAAAGCTCCAAAAATCAAACGAGAGAGAGAGAGAGAGAGAGAGAGAGAGAGAGAGAGAAGAAGGAAACAATTACAAGAACCGCACAAGAATCAGACAAGGATCCATCTGAAACATTTTCCAAGTGGAAAAAGAAAGTAAAGGTGTATTTCCAATGCTAGAGATGCAACTTAACATGATCGCTCCAACAAAATGGCGACAATTAAAACACAAATCCTCTAAGGATGACAAACAATGAACTCACACATCAACCAGAAAAAATTGGTTTAGAATTTCTCCATAGCAAAGGGAAGAAAAACCAAAACTCTTTCCAAATCCCCGAAAACCATAAAGGAAGGAAGGAAGGACGGAAGAAGACAAAGAACTCCAAAATACAACAAACAAAAACCAGAGACACCACGTCCGAACCAAATTCAAAGCAAACACGGGGACAAACAAAAGAAAAAAAAGAAAAAAGGGAAAAAAAGTTAGTTCTATGAATCGTGAAGAATTCTGGGCAATAGAAAGGGATTTCCACGTTTCCAAGAGTGCTCCGAAAGGTTCCAGGAAAACGAAAGCACCAAAGAGGAACGATGGCGACGAGGATCTTCTTCCCTTCTCTCACTCGCACTCCATCGAACTCAGTTTGCCTTGGAGCCTGACTGACTGGCTGACTGACTGACCGACGCTGGTGCGGGCAGGAAGCCGTCAGTCCCCCCCGCACCTTTTTTTTCATTTTTTTTGGGGGGGTTTTTTTATGGGTGGGAAGGGGGGGAAACTGGGGAGGAGTTTTAAAAAGATGGACCCCCCAATTTTGGGGATTATAAACTACTTGTACAATGACCCTTTCATGGGTTGGAGAGATGGGTTCTTCTTTTTTTATAAATCCCAGGCTGAAACTGGTGAAATCAAGGTAGGTACCCACTCTCTTGGGCAGGGGTATTGGCCCAGGCTGATAGTTTAAAAATAAGGGGAATATGGGCTTGGATTTAGAATTTTTTAAAAATAAAATAAAAGGAAGTTCCCATCGTGTTCCCACAGGTTTTCAGTGACATTCCCAACAATGTTCCTTATGTTATCAATGTGTTCCCCCAAGAGGTTCCCAATAAAACCACATTTCTTCCCATATATGTTTTGCCCAAAGTTCAAATTTTTATAAAACTATAAAGGTGGGCCAAAGGGGAGTTGGTCCATAGTTCTATTTTGAGGAGTGCCCAATGTTTCTCCCCCCCCAAAAAAAAGTGATAGGCCAATCAAAGTGGCTGAAACAACAACCAACAAATAGAAACCATTGAACTTTGTGTAAAGTGGCCCATACTTGGGTGAGTGGTTTGAGGACTCTATGGTTCGTTTTTTTGGGATTTTTTTTGGGGGATTGGAGAATCCAATTGAAAGGAGTAGAAGCCTCAAGGGGGGATTGGATCACTTCCCAAGTTATTCTTTGGGTGTAAAATAAGCTAAGCACAATTCCCACCCCATTAAAAGAGTTCTAAAATGCTAACTAGATTATGAAGTGTGGGGCTGTCATGGAGTTGGAATATCACCACCCAATGTCCGAGTTTGAAAATGCCATTGTTGTAGGAAATTCTTATCAGATAGGGGTTCATTGGTGAATTTGGAGCATAAAAGAGGCCTGAAGTTTGGACGAAGAGTTTTTGGATAAGAGAAGAATACGCGATGGCCATCAAGGAATCCACAAAATTGAAACACAGTAGCCAAAAATGCCAAAAGCCCTCTACACAATGAGAAGAAATGTGCCTTAATTGGTGGAGTGGATGTAAACGATGGGTGCGGCGAACCTCACAAATGCACACACACACACACACATACCCCTTCCAACCTCCGCCACAAAGTGGTTGAAATGTGGTCAAATTGATATGTAACCTTGAAAACAAAATGATTTTTTTGATGGATTCGTACTTACTCTTCAAATACTACTATCGGGTTGTGATTATCATTAGCTATGAGATAACATCGTCCAATGTAATGTGTAAATAAAACACATGAAAATTTGTATTGGAGTCAATATGCAAACCAATAAACTAGGGTTCTTATTATGGGTGAAATTGACAACTTCTTGTTTTCGTTTGTGAATATCTTGAAATATGAAAGCAGTCCTTGTGTGCTGGAGTAATATTTACTTTCCCCATTGTGTAGCAAAGTGCAAAGTAGTTAAATTTTTCTTTGACTTTTTCCTCAGCTCAGAGGCTGTGCAGTTCCTCTGTGGAAGATTTCTTCCATTTGGTGAGATTCGTCGCTGAGTTCTTGGACCAGACAATGCTTGTCCAAATACGGCCAAGGTGAACGAGCACCAACGTTGGTACTTGGTACCTTTCACTTTTTGAGTGAGGCCTCTTAGTGACCATATTAAGCTCAAAAAATATTAGATTTGAACTCAAAAAACCCCAAATTAGTTCTAGCATGGGATATTTATAATATTTAGAAACAATTTAAATAAATTTGGAGATTTTTACCATGGTACCAGTGTGGGTGGTGGTTTACCCAAGGTGTCTAAATGCAAGACAAAAACTAGGGCAGGTTTTTTTGGGGGGGAGTTGAAGGGTGGGAACACGGGCTTGGTGATCCATGCATTTTGGACCATTCATGAGATGAGGGCACAAGTGACATTCCTTGATTGATTGTATCTCTTTATAACACATGACTCCCTTTCCTAGTCCAACTTTTTTCTGCACTTTTATGCAAAAAGAGACTTCAAACCTCAAGGCCAAGTTGGCCTTATCCATGCCCCCTAAAGTTTGTAGTGAAAGACTCAAAATCCTTGGAGTGTTCTCACTCGAAAAATTAAAAAAAAAATTGTTTACTACCTATGTATTTGTACTTAAAGCAACGCCAGCAAGGTTGAGTATGTGAGGTCCAAATTAAAATTGGGTAAAGAAAACCCCAGGGGTGATGGTAGTTCACTGGTATGGCCCATTCTGGGACCCGGGGACCACAACTGGTTCCTGGGTTCAAACCGAGTGGTGTGCAGATGAAACTCCCGCTGGCCCTCTGCCCATAGGGCTTGACTTTGGGGGTGGCAACGGCTTGTCAGGTCGGGTCTGCTGTTGTGCTTCCAAAATCATAATTGGGTAAAGAAAAATCAAAACATGCCAGTTTGGCTCAGCAAGATGGTTGTGGCCTAGCATTTTTTGCACAGTTTGCTGCGTCACAGCAAAGCACCTGCCAGAGAAGAAGAGTGTAATCTGATTTGACTTGACTTTTTCGGTCCCTGTCTTTGATTGGCCAATCATAATGATTCGTCCAGGTGGTTTGCTATTAGTAATCTACGAACTATTTTCAGTCCCAGTTTTATGGGCGGGGTTGAAAAAATGAAAATAGATAAACTCAGACATAAGAAATATTTGTGCAGGGTCGCCTACTGAGCACAGCTAGAGATGCGCTTTATCTCTTTAAATTTACAAAATATGAATTTTTTTTCCTCTCCAAGCTTAAGATTTTCAGCAAGGGGGGGACATCTGTATATAAAATATTTGTTATAATCAACCCACTTTTTCACACCCTAAACCATGTAATACTTTAGAAATTTCTTGATCGTTCTTTTGTTTAAGACTACCATTTACCAAATTCAATGGCAATTATGGACTGTCTTTTTTAATACTCTACAATGTATTACAATATATGTATATATGTGGACAAATAAAAACATTTGTCCATTTTTAGCTGATGACAAAGTAATTGGATGCATCCATCCATCATCATATTTTTAAAGTCACAATTAATTTGTTCAGAGGTTCATGGACAACTGAGTCATATGCCAAAAATATTTTTGGAAATTTTTGTAAACCCCAAGCTCTCCCCTCCCCCCCCTTCATAAACAAGTTCAATGAAACACATTTAAAATTCAAAAGTTTATGTCTTAATGGCAGGAAATGGTCACCAATAGAAGATTTGTAATCAACTTGGACACATGTTGATTTCTTTGTGACCAATTTTCATTATTTTGCAAGGTTTATTAGAAACACTTGCAAAACATGTTTGTCTAGTGTAGATTTCGTCTTTTCAATATGGAAAAACCTTGATCAAGAATCAAGGACACAAAAGTGAACAAGGCTACATTGGAATGTCATAACTCAAACTGATATTTGGAAAACTTAATGGTAATGGGTTGTGCCTTTAGGGTGTTAAGCCAAGGAAGATTCCATGAAACTTTCCATAAACCCTCCCATTCAAGGAACATTAATAATTAAGTTTCCAAAAATCCTCAACAAAATGAAACATGGTTTGTGATGGACAGATATCAAGCATATGGATGAAAATGAACAATGTGTTTTATGAATTTTAAATAAACATTCATCCATGAACAATGAGTTCATTATTATGATTGTTTGGCATTAGGTTGATGATAGTGCATCATCATTGAGCAATAGATATAAATGTTCAAAATGATTTTCGATTCTCTTACCAAATTCAATGTTTTTTTGGATATTCATACAAGGAGTGTATATCAATAGCCAAGTCTAATATCTTTACCAAATATCACACCAAATAATTATGTATGCCTTTGAATTTTAGACAATTGCAATGGCCCAATATCTAAAAGAAATAAAATTAGAAAAAAAAATTGCATTCATCTTATTGAATGATGTGAAAGACTCTAGGTTACAATCTTGGATTCTACAACATTGTGTCAACTTAATTTCTTTAAGTTACTTAATGGATTACAAAATTTGTTGAATTCTAATGCCACTTTAGTGAATTATTGATCTTAAAATCCATTCCTTCATCTATTGCACCAAAAGATGTTACTATATACAAAACAAGGTGTGTTGTACACAATGGCCTTGCCATTAATTTAATATCAACAATTGATATTGTATGATAAATTGGTCATAGCTAGGGGAAAACATAAAAATAAATCTATTTTAATGTTCATCATCATGTTGTTATAAAAGAAAAAATTGTCATGAATTTTTTTTTTCCATTTTTTAACATCACATTAGTTATGAAGAACCCAAAAAGGATCTCACATTACATGGTGACATGTTCTAAGAATCTATTTAAACATTTAAAAATTGTTACCAAACCAAAATCAATGGGGGAGAAGTTGCAACATGGTTTTCAATTTTTTGCAAATCTAATCATTTTTTTCCTTTTAAAAAAAAGTGATTAAATATTTGTGCAGAATTTATTTTTATTTTTAAAAAGACTTGTCGTGTATTTGAATGCTTTCAATCACATTGTCACATTTTGAAAAAAATATATGAATTTTTAAATATGATGAGTGCCATAATCATTTTTGAAGAAAATAGTTTCATATTTAGTTTTGTGGGTTATGGATTGACCACAAAATCACTTGAGGCTAGGTGCACATTTGAGAAGGAGGCAGAGAAAACAAAATGTGAAAAGATGAATATGAAATTTTTTCAACAAAATTAGGATGAATCATCTCACCTAGTTTTTAGAGGGCAAAATCCCTTGAAACTACTATATTCTATAATGATTCTCAACACAATATCCTTACTTTACAAGAGAGGGTCAACAAAGGACCAAAATTCAAGCTAGCAACAAAATAGGGAAAAGCAACATCAACATTGAAACGAGTTATTAGTATTTTGCCTAAATATGTGCCATATGAGGAAATGGTCAAAAGTCAAAACACATGCCATGTATAAGGTTCGCAACCATAAACTCGAACAAGTCAAGGAATCAAAGGGAAAACAAGCTCTAGATTGGATGAAAGAAAAGTGAGAAAGCTTTGATGAAACGAAAGGGCACAATGTGAGAATCAAAGGGATCAACTCTCTTGATTCCCGGTCCATACCCTATTTTGAACCATATTTTTTGCCCAAATTTCACACAAATGCAAAAAAATAATAGTTGAGAAGGAGTATTCTATCACGTATTCCCCAATTTTTAGGGGAAACAAATTTGTCAAATTTTGGAAAAAAATTTGGAAATGTTTTTGTCCATGATTCTTTTAACCAGCTTTTTAGTTTTCTTGACAGGGGTGTAAAAATATTTTCCCATTCAATGTTAAATTTCTCTTGGGATGCTTGCATATGACGCAAAACTAGAATTTTCGAAAATGAAAACAATACCAAGGAGTCTTATCACTTATAAAAACATACTTGTGAGAAAAATAAAATCATATATGTAAACCAAATGCGTCCAGTTCTGGAAAAGATGTTGAAGAAAATTGTAAGACATTATTATGTTTGCATGTCTCAATTCAAAAACAAGGTGAAAAAAATGGGGCAAAAAGGGGAGACTTAGAAAAAAAAACATTTGTAGCCATACTCTTGTACTCACTACATTAACAACAACTATGGGCAAATATAATGTACTAGAGAATGTGCCCCGTAGGGCATATTCTGCATCCTAGTCAGCTTTTAGGATGAGGCCGATAGGTTGAGACCCGAAGGCAAATTATTGGCCTCACACTAAAAGCTCACTAGGATGCAGAATGCCCCCCTAGTGGACACCTTCCGTGGCATAAAGGGATTTCTAAGGGCTATGGACCTTCTAAAGCTTCCATGCATGTCCTAGAATGATCTCCTTACAGTCGCCATATAAAAACCGAACTTGACATATCCATCAACAATTCCATGAACTTCAATACAATCAGACTATTCTTAAACCTAGTTTGATTGAACATGGCATGGTCTATTGGCCTTGCCTACCAAGGCAAAGATATTGCATTTAGATTCATTATGGTGTATAGTAGCTTAAGGGATTTTTGCCCCCTAGGTCATAGGTTTATTTTTGTATGAGGATGTTTGAAAGATGATATTTTGGCTTGTGTTGAAACTTGAGATTAACTATAGAGTTATAATATCTTGAAGGATTTTGGTTTCTTTTAGAGGATTTTTTGAAGATTATATTTTTGCATGGTGAAATATTTGAGTTTCCATACTTCTTCTTTTGCCTTAAGATACTTTTTAATGTAAATGGCAAGGCCACAGTGTGACACACACCTTGCCTATTCATTGCTTCCATGTTGAGTCATGCCATGCCATTTGCTTATTGGTAGGTACTCACACAAGTTTCATATATGAAGAACCCCATGAATGGTCTGTTGGTCATCATTTGGATGTCAACTTTTTATCACACAATAGAAAAAAGGAATTTCCTTAACTTGGTATCAGCTTACTATGTCACCAAAATCTAAAGTCTAGATGGTAGCTTTGAATTAACGGAACTATAGTTGCATGACATGATATACAATTTCAAAGATGTTCAAGGCAAGTTGGGGTTGTAATTAGTGTTGGTTGGTCTTTCTTTTTAAGAGAACTTTGGGTCCTAGTTTTGACATTTAAATGTCTTTTTGGTAGGTTCCCTCTGTGTGAGTTTGAGCTCAAAATTTCCAAATTTTTAAACCTAGCAATTCTGACTTTAACTCATTTATTCAAATTCAAGAACATTTGGGCCTAGTTCCAAAACCAAGTGAGGTTGCATATACACTACACAACCCCATCATTGGAGTTTATACAAGTATGAAGTTTACAACTAATGATTTACCTATAATGTTCAACTTACTTGCTAAGTCTTCAAAAAAAAGTTCACATTGCCTACTTAAGAGCCGTGTTATTAACAATAATAAATTTTAATACAAACTTTATGTGGTGTTTTGGACTAGTAGTTTGCAAAGGATCTAATACTTGTAAAAGGAAACCAACACAAAAATGATTGCCCTTGATTGATTGGCTTTAATGATTAGCCAAGGTGGTTGCATTTAAATAATCGTTCACTAAGTTTTTTTTTTTTTTTTTTTCATTTCATTTTCGTATTATAGCAACATTGCCACATGTCCCCAAACATATATATTTCACTTTAACTAGTGACATTTTTGTACATGATCATTTAAAATTGTAGCCAGTAGATAAATTGGTGAAAACACACTCCCCAAAATACGGGGAAGTTTGGCTAATGAATTTTTTTCTAAAAAATATTTTTTGCCAAAAATTGAAGTAGTGTCACCATTTGGCCAATTTTCACCAAAAAAAAGATTGTCCCTCACATTATACTATTTTATTTTTCATGTTTAGAGTACCTCCACCCATACCCCCCATTGGGGCATGTAGTAGTGTTTATCACATCCAACATGGTATACAACTATTCCCAATTGCCACTCATAAATAAACAAATTGGACAAGATAAGGTGATAAGGTGATACTATTTAAATTCAATCACTTTACTATGCAATTTTCCTTTTATAAGCATTGAAGCTTGCACACATTTATTGGCACAAATTTGCATATAAATGTTGTACACTTTAACCAAAATATATTGTGCATGCCATTAGTGGAGTTGCTTTTATGAATGGGGATTGGGAAAAAAGTAGTACCTATGTGATGTTGGATGTGATGAACACTATTAGAGTCACAAAGAGGGGGTATCAAGGTGGAGTTGCTTTAAAAAAACCTCAAGATGTTTTGAAGAGTTCTTTTTGCAATTTTATTGTTAATTCTTGTTTTAATTCAATGGTCCAATCCTTAACCCAAGTTTTAACATTGTAAATCAAGAAACTTGTTAATTTTAACATCAAAAATTAAAGAAAGATAAGGTTATAAAGTATAAATAAGTAAAGATTTGGAAAACATCTTTGCAACTTCCCATTCAAAGATTTTTCATAGACTCCTACCATGTTCTACTGAGCTAAAAGAAACATTCCACATGTGTTCACTAATGACAATAATTCTTTTGTATGAAATTATTTTGTCAAAAAGTTCTCAAGACAAGTTTTTGATGAAAGGCCTTTTCATGGTTTTGAGACTCAACTATTGTGAGTTGACTTGAGGTTGAAGCATAAGCTTTTATGATGCAAGACCTTAGATGGTTTTTAATTCACCTATTATGAATTGACTTGAGGTCTAATTATACATCTATAGTTAGACATGTTGTCATATTTTATGTTCACACCTGAAAGAACCAATGAACTAGGGAAAATATCAAAACTATGAAGCTTAAGCCTTGTTTTAGTAGTGTGTAGTCAAGTAATCAAATAACAAACTAAAGAAAAGCTAATCATTTTTAGGCTTGTGGATGCAAACTTACTTTGTGTAAATTTGGTGACTTATAATCTTCCGAGAATTTGTCGATTGGTGATTTACATACTTGAACCACTAACAAGGTGAATTTTTACAATTGGTTCGTATTGGAATTTCATAGGTATGTACATTTCTATCATATCTAAAAGACTTTCATGCACAAATAAACTTGCTTTTGGAAAAAAGTAAAATGAATTAGTTGAAGGTGTTAACATGAGTTTATCTTTTACAATTCAGATATGTAACATTTTATTTGTGTGTGGATCATTTTGGTGACAATTTCAAACCTTGACACTAGGGTAGCATATTGTCTTTGCAAAGCATGAAAGGAGAAGGCACATACAAAATATTTGATATTTAATAGCAATTCCAACTTTTTGTGACCTTGAAGGTCAATCTACATCAAACAAGCCTATCAAGGTTGATTATTTACTCTTTATTCAATAATATTTTAATCCATGGTGTAATGTGCTTTTGAGATACCTAAAAATGTGCTTTATTGTTTTCCAACAAGCTATTCTTGGATTTGATAAAAATTGAGATACCACTCCAATTGCAAAGGTTATATGAAGATAGGTATGAGCCATACAATACATTAAACTCCCCATTGCACTCTGATAAGGGATGTTCCTCACTTTTTCAAGTTCTTGGGTAGTTGTTGGATCTTGTTTCTTAGTCAATTTAAATCCAACTTCCATAGGAATAGTGGCTAAAATAATGTTTTCAAAATGAATACATCTTAAGAAATGTAGTTGGTTTGATGCAAAGTCATTGTGTGGTTGTTTCTACTTTTAACAATTTATAAATTGCAAGATAGTACTCAATAGGCCTCAATTTTATCAAATTCAAAGGGCAAGCTTATCTCCAAAATGTCATAAAGTCTTTACACACTAGTAGATTGTCATCAACATATAACAAGATAAGAAATTTGCAATGTTCTAAGTTGTCATATTTGAATTGCATCAAATAAAACCACAAGTTTTAAAATTGAAATCAAATCTTTCATACCATGCCCTAGGTGAATGTTAAAATCCATGTAGAACCTTCTTCATTTTGCAAACTATATGTTGATGATCAAGTTTGGTAAATCCTTTTCGCTACTCCATGTGTATTTCTATCTGAAGAAACTTGTTCAAAAAATTGGTCTTGAGTCTTAACATCCATTTGATGTATTTCATAATTATTGTTTGTTGCTAAGGCCAATAATATTCTTATTAATGCAATTTTCATTATAGGAAAGAATGTTTCATAATAATCAAGTTCATGAACTTGTGAATAGCCTATGGCCATTAATCTAACCTTATATCTACTAATATTACTATTTGCTTTCAATTTCCTTTTTGAAAACCCACTTACACATTTATTATATTTTTTTTCTTTTGGTAAGTTGCCTAACTCCCATGTTCCATTTTGTATCAATGATTTGCATTATTCAATAATAACATTTTTGCACTTTTGATTTTTGTACTAAACATAGCCTCATTGGTTTAATCAATTAAACAGTTATAGATAATGTTTTAATGACTATCATTGAATTATTGAATCTATTTGGAGGTTTATGTTGTCTTTGAGATCTTCTTGGGGTAATTCTTTCCTTCATTTTAGTTTCTTCTTCAAAGTTTAGGTTTCGCATTCAAATTTTTTATTTTCATAACTTGATAGGATGTACAATATGTTCAACTTTAAACGGTGTTGTAAAAGTTTGAGCTATATCAATGGGTTGGAATTGATTTTCTCTAGTGTTTGAATCTCCACCATTTTGAAAAGGAGTAGGAAAGTCATTCGTATGTACAAATATTATGTTAATATTTCCTTCTTCATGAAAGACTACATTTCTATTACAAAACTATTTTTTGATCTTAGTATTCAACATCGTGTATCCTTTAACCCTTCTTCTATAACCAATGAAAACACATTTTAATATTTTGATATTCAACTTTATTTTCATTTCTTTAGGGATGTGACTATAGGCACAACATCCAAGATTTTGAAGTTAGCTATTGAACTTTTTTTTTTCACTCTAACCTTTTTCTGGAACCTTTCCAAGAATTGCTTTTGTTGGTGACTAATTTTGAATATATATGTCATGGTCACAATGGCTTTTATTTAGTAGTTGTGTGATAAATTAACATATTATTGCATCATATACTAATGCATTTTCTTGTAGTGTTAGATGTTTTTTTATAAATGAAACACCATCATAATTTATGGTTAAGTGTTTTACTATCCCGTTTATTCTAAAAACATTGTTGAACTCAAGACTTATGTACTCCCCCCCCCCCACCCATTGTCAAATCTAAGATTTTTTCAGTCTTCAATCCTAGTCTAAACCAAAACCTTAGGGAGTTTACGAGGGCTAGGGTGGGGGTGGAAGAACTTGTGAATTACTCTTGGGATTTTGGGGTTTTATTGGCGGCGAATGAAAAAAGGTCTAAGGTAGGAATTAGATGTCAAGTTTAGGAATCGGGGTCCCAACTTTGGAGTTGGGGGAAAGGACAACTTTCAATAAATAGTAGTTGTACAGACAAGAACAATGAGAATATATGTAGCAGTAGTGAAGGCACTCAAGAAGGAAGATTTATAGCCTCCACTTCCATAGGGGTAGGATAAAATGAGAATGAAGAAGAATCACTAACAGTGGCAATGATGGGTTTGCAACAATATGGGTGGCAATGGCAGTGGCAATAGTAGCTTTGTTGCCATTAATGTTGTTGTTTCATTGCATTCACTAGTTAACATTGCATGAAAAGAAGAAAAAGAGAACGAAAAACAAAGAGGGACAAACAAAAACAAAGAGATTTTTTTTGGTAATTGAGGGACCTTCAAGAAATGGGAAAAAAAGGTTCCATTTCCATTTCAATATAAAGAAGCCTTGTGGGTAATCTATTTACAACTCCATCAAGGGGATTAGTTGTAAATCTACTTTCTAGGTTTTCATGGCATGGTGGGACATATGAAAGCAACCAATTTCTAGAGCAAAGGAAGAGGATAGTGATGACATGAGCACTAACATCAATGGGCAACAAAACAACAAAGATGAAGAGGCTAAAGGAAGATGGGTTTTGTGTTTTTTTTTTTTCTTTTGTTAAGGTTTTTATTTTGTGGTGGGTTTTTTTACAATGCTTTCATCAAGCTTAGAAAACATTTTATGACCAAAAAACTTGTCATTATTACAAATGAAGCACAATAGAGTGTTTTTATTACAAAGATAGAGACTTCACCACAATCTTGGTTTTTCTTGGTTTTTGTCATAATCCCGAAAAAATAGCAAAGGAAAAAAAAATAGAAATAACTACAAATAAATAAATAAATAAATATGCGTTGTAAGTGTGACCATGTCAATACTTAATGGTTGATCATTCACCAATAATATGTTTTCTGAGATATATATATTTTTAAATGCAAATGATTGAATCTAAGGTGTTTTTGTGTTATTGAAGTTGGGTGTTACATTAGTTAGGTAGTCCAAAGAATAACAAATTAGAAGTTTCTAGGCCCTTAATTCTTGCACAATAGTTTTTAAAAAGTGTATATGTTGTGTTAAAACCAATAAAGTAAAGATGATGATGTCAAAGGTTATGGCATAACTAAATTTTAGTTATATTTTGAAATAAGACTTGCTTGGTTGTGATAATTCATTTTTTTTTCCCATTTGATCTATGTAGTCTTATGAGGTTGGATTTATAGGTTTAAAATTATTGTGTTGACATAGGCAATCTTTAAAATGTGGGACATATCTACAATTACACAAATAGGTCCCACTTTAATATTTTGGCATTAGACTATTTAGGTCTCGTTGAATCCAATAGATTAGTGATTGTGACACCCAAGCTTATAACGAAGTTTAGGTTTGGCCTTAACATAATGCCTTAGCAAAATATTCCTTGGAAAGTTTCTTATATTTTTCCTTTCATTTTGTTTAGTATTGTGTGATTAACTTTGTAAATTTAGGATTGCCTTGTAGTGGTAGGTACTCTTTAAAAAATGGGGCATGTGTTCATAGTAGACCTCTTACTTCATGGGCACCAAATGTCCCATGTCCCCCAACTCATCAAGTTTCATTGAACCTCATAGTTCCCATCGCCCATTCATTTCATCATGCGTCCCCACTAACCTATCCTCCACCTTATCCCCCATGCAAAACAGAAACCACTCACTATTTACCCCTCCGATTCCAACAAATCATACACCACCTACAAATTCCCCCTACCAGCCCCAAGCCTTTCATGTGAATGTGGGGTCCCAACCTTACACTTTCCCAAACCCCTTCAATCATGTACAACTAGGACATTTTTCCCCTCCCACTTTATTGGTCCCTACAATTGGCCATGATCATACCCCCCCAACCTATTCCCACTTCTTCAACACACCTTCAACTTCCACCTAAAGTTTTGTGCCCCACATGTAGGTGCCAATTTACAAGTCAAAGGTTAGATCATCATCAACGTTCTTGTGAGATATATAATTCATCCAATCTAAACCCTTTTGATCATCCCGACTCAATACCTTCCCTTACTCCCACCCTACCTACATGAATTTAGACATGGGTTTCAACATTGAATGCGTTTGGGGCCTTTCATTTTAGGCCTTTGTGATCCTTAATTGTATAATTGCATCCCACCACTCTACAACTTGATGTACAAATGGCATTTTGTTTTCCATTGTATAAGCTAACATAGGACCTATTCAATGTGGCAACTTGGCAGTTGTTCTTCCTACTACCCCAATGGTGTCTCATTTTACCCTTTTGTGGTGGGGCAATAAGGCATAAGGAAATGCGAATTTGACTTAAACATTTTTTAACATGCGATTGGGAAAACTTGTAAAAGGAGTTTTTTTTGTGGGCCCAAGCTTTGTCGGCTAGTTCGAGCTCTATCCTTTTCCCCCAACATGATCCTCCAACTCACAAAACATCTGCTCTGCAGTTTAACCCTTAGGCATGCAAGGGAATACTTTTGAGCAACTCATGTTTTGGCACCATTTTTTTTCGCACCCACATCCTCTAACACCACCTTAACTTTCACCGCATTACACCCCAAATTTAATGGCTACTTCCTGTTTTTCCTCAAAGATTACAAGCTAAATTAGGACTTGGAGCTTTCTTCTGATTCGTTCAAATTAACATTCCAATGCATGTTGCATTTATCAGCAAGTGGTCCTTTTGGGATGGTTTTTGAACACCTTTGAAATTGTTTTCACCTTGAAGATTCAATGAATGGATTCCTTTAATTGGTCCAACTTTGTTTTCATATCGCATTAGATCACATTCCACCCCAAATTGCATGCATCCTTGGAGTGGCTCGCCTTTTAACCATGACCAAGCCTTCAGGTGGAGTTTGTCCCATTGTAGTGGGGGAAACATTATATTTATTCACAATCTATGTTTTTATGCTTTCAATTTTGTGAAGCTTTTGCAACACATTTTTCCCCACACCAATTTGGAGTTGCAACTAAAGGTGGTTGTAAAGTAATAATCCATGGCATTAGGTGCACCCTAGACCTTCACTTCAATTAGGTTGTTCTTTAATAGGACGTGGTAAATGCTTTCAATTCAGTGTCAAGAAAGGTCATATTTGAAGAACTTTGTGTAATAGGTGGGGACATCATATGACTCATCCCCTTTGTTCATGCATTCTATGCATTTGAATTTCCTTTGTTTTATAATCATTGTAATCTTGAAGGTGATGTCACAATCATCCCATTTATTATGGGAATTCGTCAATGTGATCTTTTGGGGGGGCCATTATTTGCTTTAGCCCACTTTAGGGCCTTATGTTCTACAACTAGTCATTTTCCCTCTTGTCTATTTCCATCTATTATAGATGACACTCAAATCATAGGCCCCCTTTCAATTGTATCATCTACATATGAACATTTCCAAACTAAACTATGTGTGATAGGTCTTTTTATCCAACTTCAAAAATGCGTAGCATGGTCACCATTTGACTTGCAACTAGACTTCAACACCCCATCTTAGTTTACCACTTCATTTGAAGGAATTAGAGTTTTGGGGGTTTTGTTGGGCACTTTAACTTTCACATCATCTTTCATCAAAGATGTCATGTTAAAGGATGTTTGACATGTGGAGCTTCTCCTTAGAATGGTGATGTTCAAATTGCCTTTGGAATTCTAACTTGTTTGTGTAATGCCCATCGTATCTTTGATGCATTCTTCCATTTTTCACTTTCACAAAGTCTTTTATTTCCTTTGACTCCTCCCTCCTTTAAATGTTTCGACACCTTTTGGGTCCAGGATATTTTGATAGCTTAGAAGGACCTTTAGCTCATAAACAAACCTCCTTCCCAATAACTTTTGGTGGTGTTGGGTTCATATCAACATCCATCATCACCCCAACAACTTATTTAGGGAGTTAGGCCTTTGGTGCCTCAATCATAGTTGTTAGGTTTATGGTTGATCAACGTCCCTTCTTTCTTTTTTGAAGCCTTAACACAAATCAATATCAACATTTTTTTTTTCCAATAACACCTCAAGGTGACATGTGATCTTCTATTACCCCTAGCTTATGCATGTTTTCCTCCATTTGAATAACTCATCAAACAACAAATGGTTCAACTTCAAGATTCCATCTTAGAATGTTTACACCATCATATCCTTTTTAACATGCTTTCTGATAAGATATTTGAAGCCCATTGTGCCCAAATTTTATCATGTTCTAGCCCAAGGGCGGGTGCTTGGCTTATAATTTGACCAATCTTTCTAGCCTTTTGGTTATCTTCTCCAATTTTTTCCATAACATTTCATACGCAACTTGGACTACCTGATTGTTCAATTGTAGGCATCCCTTGATGTGGTGCACACATCCCATCAACCCTATGGGTATCCACCTCTTATGTTGTGCTCATGATAACAAATACATTGGAACCCATGATGTAATTTGCAACACCTTTGCTACCATTGCAGGAGATGTTGGCTTCCACGTGGGACAAAATAATTACATGCCTTTCCTTTAACCACATTCAATTCCTCTCATCAACAAATCAACATTGTGCTTACTAAAGATGACATTCGCACTTTAGCTGATGTTGTCATTGCCAACCCAATTCGAGCTAATTTACTTTCCCGATCTTGTGCAACTCAAGGATTTGCCGCCTCCGATGCAACTCAAACCTAGGAAAGGAGCTATCACAGCTAACACCCCATTGATCAATTCCTTCCTTCAACAATTGAGGTATTTGGTTACTTACACAAACATGTTATGTTTTTACACAATTGCACGAATGCAACTTGAAGCTTAAAAGGGTTAGAGGGCCTTAATATTTCTATTTTAATCACTTTTTTTCATCAAAAAGCTTCAATCACATTACAAAGGATGCAAGCGTCTTCCATCTTAAGTTGGGCGGCAGCTGTAGGCTTAGTTATTTCCTAACTTCCACCCCTTCAAAACACACCTCCCATCACCACATCCAATTTATTGCAAGCCGTTGGTTTTTGACATATAAATATGATCGACCTACCACAAGCGGTTGATTATAAACATGGAGAGATTTTCACACCTACTTTGAGGCAACTTGACATCTTGTCACTTTTCCCTTTTTCTTAATTTTACTCTTTTGGACATTTTCTTAATATATGGTGTGTGTTGTTTTTAATAAATCTTTACATGAATTTTAAGTTATTCACCAATTGGTTCTTTGTCAAAATTTTGAATTCTTTGAACTTTTCAAAAATTGACTTTTGAACTATCAAAAGTTGACAATTTTTCTTGCCATAAAGAGACATGACTTTCATAGGACCACAAATGTCTAAGTGAACTATTTTTGAAAGTTTTGTTTTATCCCTCTTCTTTTGTTTTATGATGTTTACTTTCTAATTTTTTTTTGCATACTTTCAAATTTGTAACTTTTGATACTAAAAGTCCACTCAATAAATTAGTGTTTTGAAATTGTTTCAATCTCCTTATACTTACATGGCCCAATCTTCTATGTCATCATTTTGATGTTGACATTTGTAATTTGCTTATAATAAATATTTATTTAGTAATTTTCTTTGATTTATGAAAATCATCATGTCAAAAAAACTTTGTTATAACTTTTCTTGCCCCATTTTTTATTATGTAAGCATCATGTTGGAATAAGATTTTGTATTTAGCTTGGACTAGATTTTTCACTAAAAGTGAGTCCTTCTTTAAACAAAGAATATGTAAATTATACATATTTCACAAAAACTTCCTCACTATTAGAGAATCTAAAAATGATTTTACCATAGCATACCATGGCTTCATCATTGTCATCTTTTAACAATACAAACTATTCCAATGAACTTTCTTTATATTCTACAAAATTATATTTATTTGTATCAATCTATGCTGTGTAGTTTTTGAGTCTATAAACCAAAAATCTTTTTGTTTAATATTGCTTTAAGAGACAATAAAATCACCATTTGTTTCTTTTGAGAAATAACATTCCCTTGGGTTTCTTTGTCTTGAAATTTTCTTTCATTTACAATCCTTGTTCTGCAATCCTTAATCATGTGACTTTTATTTATTTATAATATAAGCATTTCAAATTTTTTTTAGAGTGGTTACTTTTGTAGCTAGAACTCTTTTTGGTCTCAAGATACCTCTTTTGTTGTGTGAATTTTTTCTTTTGGAATGAAGGTTTTCCTTTATAAAATATTTTCTTTTCATCCAAGTTTGAATGCCCACTTTCCCCTCAGCTTCCTTCTTTAAGTAGAATTTTCACTTATAGTAAGGTTTATTTGGCTTGACAAAGAAACCACCACACCATCATATGATTTTGGTATCTTCCCAAGAAGCAATATTGTTGTTTTACTATTAACAACTATTGTTCCTATTGTAACCAATTGGTTTGTTTAACTTGTCAAACTTATTCAGATGATATTCAATTGAATCAATTCCTATAATAATTAGGTCATAAAACTATTTCATAACATTCACCTTAGATGGCACAAATGAATTGCAATTGATCCCAAATCTCTTTAGATATTTTTAAGGAACTTACATGATGTTAATGGCTATTCTTCGAACTCATCAACAAATTAGCTCTTGCTTTTTTGCATCTTTCCTAAACAATTGAGTGTGATTGTTTACAATGGCATGTCTAGGGAATGACACATCAACTATTCCACATAAATCTTTATAAATATATTTCATGCAAATCTTCCAAATATCATAATTATTTCGATTAAACCTATCTTCAAGTTTTAATTGTACAAAAAGAAGTCCTATAGATGTGAGGGATGATGGTCCTAAATTATTCACCATCTAATTTCTCACTCAAAGCTCCAATACCATATTGGAAATTTACAATTCTACATCTCAATCACTCTTAGAAAAGCCTTAGGCACACATGAACTTGCTTGTGGCAAAAAACATAATGAATAAATTGATGGTGCTCACAACTCCAAACTTTGTAGTTCACATACAAAATGATTGATATCTAATACTATCAATTGCAACCCATCTTGATCTTCCATTGTGATTTTCTAAGGTTCATATTTCCCAGTTTAACATTGATACTTCAATATCTACCAATAGTTCATTGCAAGAGTAGACAATTTGATACATTCCACACACATTGTCATGACTCCTTTTGGACAAATTGTCCACTCAATTGTGCCTTTACATATATTGCAACTCCAAGTACATTCTAATGTCCTATGTTGATTTGACAACTTGAGCAACTACAATGAGTTCGATTCAGTCATTTGTTAAGTGGAGGTGAGTTTGCACTTCACAAAATAGTAATGGCCTTGGTAGTCTATGGATGGATCAGATGGTCACATAAAAACTTGGTATAAAACTATAATAGTGACAACACCCAAAAAACTATTTAGACAATTCTGCAATACCCATCATCAACAATTTATGTGTTATGGTTTTATCAGCCAGCAATTTAGTGCTTTAATATTTTCCAGTTTTGGAGGACAGATCTGTGGACAATGCTTTGACTATTGCTATTTTTGGAGGAATAACATGAGTAAGTAACCAATTTCAAGGCTAATAAGAAAACTGAGGTAACACTAAAAGGCCTAGTGTCATAATCTCCAAAGACAATTCAGGGTGATAGTTTTCCAGATGCTCTTTGCCTCAGCTAATTCTCATGCCAAAGTGGTAAGAAGAGAAACATAGATAAGTTGTTGAAGGTGCTAGACAGAAGGGTTTTCGATGACATTTTTAAAGTAGAGAAAGTAAGGGGGTTCCTAGGACTCCAATGCTTTGGAGCAAATGAAGACTTGGCACTCCAAACCACGCAAGCTAAGCATTGACCATTTCTTGTCTACACACAAGAGAGGATTATAACCCAAGCCTTCTTCAAGTTCTTGGAGAAGCATCCAAGTGATTTATTGTTGGGTTGAAAGGTGCTTTTATGAAAATGATGAATCTGAATGAGGTCTTGGTGGGCGGAAGATTGTGGCTAACCCTCTTTTGATTGACACTTCAATTGTAGGACCATAAACCATGGGATCCTTGCTTCCATCGCCAAAGGCACCACACCCTCGAGCAAGAACCTCCCCATCTAGGTCAATATATCCCCCTTGCGTATTACTAGCAAATCGTCCAGCTGGAGTGAGTTGAAATGCCTTCACCTGAAAAAAGAAATCCCAAAACCCAAAATCTGATCAACCTTTGGTTTGATCCAGAAGATGTTGTGTTTTCACTATTGATAAAGCAAACTCCTAACATCCAGAACTCTCTATTGCATGCCCAAATTGGTGAACTTCAAAGCCCTGCATCTCAGGTCAATTGCTGTAGATATGTGTGCCCAATTAAGGAGTGTATCAAAGTATCCTCACAACATTATTCATTTAAAGAGAACAATTTAATTGGAAATTTGTGTCTAAAGAGGGCTTAGGGTTTTCAAATGGATTCCAAATGAAGTTTGGAATCCAACATTTGACCCATATTCCAATTTGGGGTTTCCATGGTGATGACTGCTACCTTAAAGTATTGGACATATTTGGACTTGATGTGCTCTCCACTACGAACTTTGAGAAGAAGCTGGAAAAGCTTCCATCGAGGGCATTCCTTTATTATAACCAAATCCAAACACCCATCTGAGAACTGTACACAAAACGTTCAAGAACAACAAGGAGTGTTTCCTTGTAAAGGTCAGATAATGTTTGCACCGAGTGAAGACAAGAAACAAAAGATGACATTTCAACAAAAAAATATTCAATCAAAATACTATGCCTTTTCTAAATGCATGTGACTATGTGTTGATTTGCAATAGTAAACAATGGCTATGGTGATGCTTGATATATGAAGAAACCTGTTCTGGAAATGTCTCTCTAATTTGAGAATTATTGCACACCAATTTAAGAATTGAGAATTTCCAAAGGGATACTTTACCTTTGCTAGAGGGGCTGACATGACATTCTCACCAGCGAAAGGCACATTACTAAGCATTAAGGAGAGAAATGCGCCATCCATAGGTTGCCACTCAGAGGCAGCAAATGCTTGTGGCTCTGAGTGACCACTCTTCAGCAAACTGGGGTCATTGTCAGTCTCTGCACCTTGTAACATACTGCACATATCTGGCTCACAATTTTTGTCACCAGTTCCTTCCAATCCTGTACTAGGTATATATGCAAAGCTGCCATTGTATCTCCGCAGGTTCACAATCCTGATAATCGTCTGCCAAAACCAGTTGCAGAGTAAATAACCACCCTTCATGGTTCTGGCTGACAGTGTGGCAGAGGTTAATGTCAGATGTTAACCAAGGTACACAAAGTTTCTGTGCACAAGCTGAGCAATAAGTGATGGGACGACAAAAGAAATGTATACCTGGATGTCCAACCGTAACCTACCCATCCACCTATACCTTTCCGATTCAAAATCCACATCTGCCACAAGACCTGTCACCCACCCCACATGACACATTGGATTTGATGTTTCATGGTCAAAAACAATCTACATAGTGGAGCAAAAAAAATCCAAATTTGAAGAGTGTGATTGCTGGAGGAAGACATCAATCCTAATTCCAATTGGAAGTGTTTTTTGACATACCCCAAGAAAGCATGAGAATGCTGTGGTATTTGACTTTGCCTTGTGCTACCATGGCAACATCTAGCGCTTGTTTATGCCCTGTCAGCCAATAGAAGCAATAACAAAAGGTCATGGAGTAAGTATAACCCAGCTGCAACTGAACACTTTTTGTTTGCAAAAAGATGTGTTCAATTTGCACATCTGAAATTGTTCTTCCTGGTTCTCAGAATACACTTGTTTTATTTAGAAAAATCCATACATGATGTACACAAGTAGTAGGTAGGTCTTGGAAGCTTGGAATTGTATACATACCTTGAATTATTGCAAATGTGGCGGTGGCAGCATCACAAGGCTCACCTGAAAGATTTAAAACCGACTTTGCCATTCCATTCCCAGTTCCTGATTCATGAAACATGTGATATGTGATGTCCTTGGAACTTATGAACTGAGAGTTGCAAAGCTCTGAAACTAATGTTTCCAGCTTCAAATGTGGGTACTACAATCTTGATCAGATTCTATTATAATTTTCCATTCAATGCTTACAGCAGAAGTACAAATATTGTTTGCAAAACAAATGCTGCACATTTTATATAGATTCTTTAGCAGATGGAAATTACAAACATACCAGCAGGTACAATGCCAAGTGGCACCTTGATGGCAGACTCCCAATCCAGTCTTTCCAGCAACCCATTCAACACCTATTTTTGAACACCACATTTTCCACTTTTGTGGATTTCATTAGTATTTTGGCCACCATGAAAAAAACCAGTGAAACCTTTAATGGTCATCCATGAATGGGTGGATTTCCAAACAGCTAAACTAAGAGACAGAGAGAGAGAGAGCCCACTGCAACAGTCTACTGGCCTGCAGCAGAGTCACAAATTGGGTTGTAGGAATGGAAATATACCTCCACCAGAACTCCATCACCGCTCACACAAACAATGCCATCTATTTCCGAGAGATTGAATGACTTGGCCAATTCTTTCGCATGTTGTTGAAACTGTGTTTCTGTTGCCAGAAAAATAGCACATACCCATTGAAATCTACTGATTCAAATGGTGCAAAAGAGCATAATTTACCAGAAAAGAAATGCTGAGTTGCTTACATGTCAATTTAAGATATAGTAAAAAATGTTGCTTTCCCTTCCATACTTCCCAGTCATCAAACAGCAGTGATTGATTCAGAGTTAACTAAGCAAATTTACTGCGTTCTACTTTAGCCATGTTTACATGGAGTCTGAATTTTGACAAAAACTTTTCTCTCTCTGGCCATGTAAAAGATTTCTTCTTTAACACCCAATCCAACCTAAATTTGGAAAATAAAATTATTCAAAACTTCTACACTTTGTAATATACATGCTTTTCATGAAACCCAAAAAAACCTGGTTTTCCCTGAACTTGCTTCTTTTGCAAAGCCAGGCTCAAACATGTGCAATGAAAATTTGAAATCCCACAAAGTGAGACGAATTTCAGGGTTAACATAAAAATTATAGAAATACTACTGAATAATGCAGTGTAACTGTGCACAATCAAAGATGGATGCAATGCAGTCTGACGGACTGGGTGCAAATCAAAAGATGGGTGCAATGCAGCATAACTGGGTGCAATCAAAGATGGGTGCAAAGCAGCATAACTGGGAGCAATCAAAGATGGATGCAATGCATGAAACTGGGCACAATAAAAATGGGTGCAGTAATATGAGTTATTACCTTTCATTATAATGGTGATGCCTGCAGCTTGTAGAAGTGGCTCCACTGTTTTCATGTAAACTCTCCTTCCCACACCATCTCCACCAAATGGGTTCACAATCACCAGAAGCTTCTTTGGCCTCCCTGCCATAGGAAGTTTCATCCAAAAGTTGAATGGAAAACTTTTTTGGCTACAATCAGCCGGCAGTTATAAGAAAATCAGCAGAGGAAACAGGAATGTGATCAGAAAGTCCTATCAGCTTTTGTAGTAGATAGATTACATACCACATGCATCTAGAAACTCTTGGATGTTGTCACAGAAAAGCTTATGAGATGCGGGATTTGCAAATTTGATAAGCATGTCTTTACGGATCCGATTTCTTCTACCACCCCCCCGTCGTGGTCCACACAATTTGTGACTCATTGATGAGGAGGAGGAGCAGTGGCAGAAAGTGTGTAAAATGATGCTTGAAGCATCTTCTTGTTGCTCCTTGAAGCCAATGAGATCCCCAGGTATCATTAAGGTACCGTTTTTTCTTTTGCCACTCCATCGCAGCAATCCTGCCTTGCTCAGCTGCACTGTCACCCCTGCTCCATTCAGCTGTACCTCTTCCTTGAATAAATCCGCCATCAAAATTCCACAAAATTCCCCCCCTCCTCAATCAAGACCTAAAATTCTCTCAAAGAGGGTTGTTGTTGTAAAAACAATGCTTGAGCAGCTCTCCCCCAACCCGACTCTCCAGCTTTTCAAGGTTCAAAAACTGATCCAAATGTCTCTAGGGTATCCAGAAGATCGATTGCCATAGCTCAAAGAGATCACAAAAACAGAAGAACCATGGAGTTTGTTCGATTGTTGGGTATCTGCAACAAGCAGAAGTCTGGGATTTTGTACTGTGTTTCCCTAGCTCCTGCTGCTGCTGCTGCTGCTGCTGTAGTAGTAGCTCTCTACTGCTGCTTTCCCTTCAGATGGGTACTGTGGAAGCAAAGCCTTTCTAGCACTGGTTTTCTTCTACTACTGTTTGGAAGTGAAAGAGCTCGAGGGAGAATTTTTCGTGGAGCTCTATGGAGAAACAAGAGCTACAACCGAATGAGCAGCAGCTTCATGGAGCCATATCTGCAACCGAATGTGCAGTAGCAGCAGCAGCAGCAGCTTTGATAAACCTTCATGGAGCTCCTCTTTGGAGAAACAAGAGCTCCATCAAAGCAACACGAAAAAAACGCCTTCTGGACATCAGGGGTTGCTGCGACTAGCTGGCCTGATTTTTAGGTTCAATTGGGCACTGCAAAACAACAGACAAATCTGTTTTGTGGACTAAGTGAAAAAAACCACAGAAAACCTGAATGGGATTGCTACGACAACAGGACGTATGATGAGGGTTTGCTGCAATTTCGAGAAGCGAAAAAAGTCCACACAATGAGATTTGCCTCAAACCCACTGAAGAAGAAGAAGAAGAAGAAGAAGAAGCTCTAGTAACATCTGGAGGAGCTTGCAAATTTAGTTGTAGCTTCTTGAAGCAGCAGTTGTTGCTGCTGATGGAGGAGCTGCTCAGCCAGTCTCTCTTCCACATCCCCAACCCATCGGCCGTGGGTTATAGCTCCACACAACCTGAAAAAAACAACCCGCATCAATCAAAGCTCAATCTGCATGCTCAGAAAAACCCCATTTCAGCACAGGTTCTTGGTGGGAGTGGTCTGTCTCCTCTGCGAACTTCAATAGCTACTTGCTTTATAGCACCCCCCCCCCCCCCCCCCCCCCCCCCCCCCGCCCCCTCCCCCCTCTCTGTCTGTCTGTCTGTGTCTCTCAACCCTCTGTCATGGTGATGATACCCATGAGAGAAAATCACATACAGCAGCAGCAGCAGCGAAAATCAGAGCTTCAACTCCTTTTGCTTTCATGGAGTTTTTGCTACTTCCCTTTGCCTTTTGCCGTAAGTATGATATGCAAACTGCAAAAACTGCAGAGGAGAAAAAAAAGAAAAAAACAAGAAGCAGACATTCAAAGCTTTCCCGGCCATACTACTTCCCAGGAAAAGAGAACACCGCATCTTGAAGAATCAAGTGCTGCAATTCTTCTTCCCCAAAACCACTGACTCTCTCTTTCTCTGTCTCTGTCTCTGTCTCTCTCTTTTGATGTGTGTCTCTCTCTTTTCTCTATCTCTTTTTCTCTCTCAGAGTTTTGAGCCAAAATTCGCGACAAGAACAACTCCCTCAAGACTTTGGGATGGGTACTTACCACAAAAACAACCGCATCTTGAAGATTCAGGTTTGCTGCAACTCTCCTCCCTCACTTCCAAACCAGCGCTCTGTGTCTCTCTCTGTCCGTCCGTGCCTCTGTGTGTGTGTGTGTTCGTCTGTCGGTTTCTCTGTTTCTCTCCCTCTCTTTTGGATTTTCTTATGTAATTTTGCAACTGCTCTCAAGATTTTTTTTTGTCTGTGGGTCTCCCTCTCTGTCTCACCCTCTCTATTGGTTTCTGTGTTTCTGTGTTTTGGGTTTCTTACGCAATTTTTTGCAACTTGTTGAGGAGATTTGGGGGAGGACCCAACAAAGTTTGATGGATATCCGCGACTACCAACAAGCTTGCGAGCTCGATTGTTGACCAGGGCACGCGAATTGCGCGACGAGAGGAGGAAAAGTCGCGTGAAGCGCGAAGCAAAACCAGGGACCCAATGCGCACTGGTGCAGCAACTTGCTGCGCTGCTGCCGCTGCTCCTGCGAGACAAGCTGCTACAGTTGCTAGCCATGAAAAGAAATACTTCCCTTCTTTTCACTTAAGTAAAAGAAAAACCTTGGGTTCCCCCCAAAAAACAACCACCCCCAGGGGTTGGTGGCCGGTTATTAGAAACCGATATGGACACCTGATGGTCATCAGGAGGGTTTCCTAGAGTTCATAACTCGGGTATCAAAAAATCCAAATCCAAACAACCTTGGGCCCCCCGCACAAATCACCCCGGGGTTCATGGGCGGTTATTAGAAACCGAAATGAGCACCTGACGGTTATCTTAGTGGTTCTAGAGTTCGTCATCATGGGTATCGAACAATCAAATCCAAAAGCCCGGGTCCCAAACAACACACCCCCCGGGGCTGGCGCACAGTTATTCAAAACTGGAGCACACCCAATAGCTTATCCGGCTAGCTCTCATGGCTCATAACCACCGGTTCCAAGAAACCCAGCAGTTGTGCGGATGGCTCTTTGGGCTCATAACCGTGATTCTTACAAAATTAAATACATGGTTTAGATTATATTATACCATAAAATTACCAGAAAAAATTATACCATAAAATTTGATAACAAAGCTCATATTTTCTCAAAATTTATAAAAAAGTGGCTTTTATCACACAAAAAACCATGGCTCATAAGAGTTATGTGACATATATTGTGTGGTTTAATTCATTACATGGTACCATACCATATGTAGTGTTTATTGTGGTGTATAGTATAAAAATTTGCAATTTTACATTGGGTAATGGCACATTACAATTGAAAAAAAAACCCCAGAAATGGTGGTTCTCTAATTCTGAGAATATTTAAATAACTACAATGAGCGGTTCTTGAAAAAAAATCAAATACCCGTCCAACACCGAACAAACCAAAAAGCCTTTTGTTAGGGGAAAGAATAAAGGGCCCATGAAACCAAAAAGACTGCTTGCTAGGTAAAAGACAAAAGGAAAGCCAAAGACTTTCTATAAGTTAAAAGGCCCCCAAAAGAAACCAAAGCCAATTTGTTACTAGGTCAAAGAGAAAAGGCCCAAAAGAAAACCAACGCCTTTTTGTTAGGTAAAAGAAATAAAGAAACCCACCCCCCCCAATAAAAACCACTTTCATAAGCTACTCGCTTTCACACTTGGGCTCTTACCATCTTAGCAATGACAATTGACACGTGGGAGATTTCCATTCCTCAACTCCATGACGTGAAAGGTCTTCTCTGTCACGTGTCAGTTTCCTATTTGTGAGTCTTGGTGTGGAAGCTGCTTAGTTAATGGCGTCTCTTTTGTCGTGGCATGTCTTTATTCCTTTAATAACTAGATTTAACCTAAATAAATAAATAAATAAATAAGACCCCATGGGCCATTACTAATAATAATAATAATAATAATCAATTAAGAATATTTATTATTAGTAATTTGGCTTGTAGTTACTAGTAACTAGTAATAATAGGTTACATAGCTTGTGAGAGAGAGTAAAGAAGAGTAAAAGAAGAAGCTAGAGTTCACTATGGACTTCTCTCCTCGCTTCCATGTTCCCTAATGATTCTTTTTTCTTTTTTTCTTTTTTTGGGGGGCTTTTTAAAAAAAAAGCTTCATGAGAGAAAAGGGGGTTTTTATATAGCCATGGAAAATACTTTGGTTTTTTTGGGTAGAAATTCATATATATTTGATCATATTATTTATAATTTATTATATAATGTTGTATAAGGTTCCCCAAATAATTACACATTGGTTTTTGTATTGATCATTTTGCATGCTCCTAGATAAGATGAGTAGTAGATTAGAAGGGAATTTTTTGGTACAATTGGAAACTACATGGATTATGAAGGTTTCATGACATACAAAAGACTACCCAACTGATCTTACATTTTTAAAAACCCTAATTCAAAATAATAAGAGCAATATAATTTTTAGGTATTCAAGAGTTACTATTTTTTTGAAATTTTCAATAGTAATAAAATTGATTAATTCTATTACAAAATAGTTGTCCAGTTATTCTTGGGTTTTTTTTTTTTTTTTTGGGGTTGTTGATGAACAAAAGACTTTATTATATTTGAACATGAGGTGAGGGGAGAATAGATGGCCAACATCATCGAATGCTTCCTTTGCAAAGGAGTTTTTAAATGTATGGAAATCAATTGGTGGAATTGTGCTGACCGAGGGTCATTTGCCCCCTTTCTAAGATTGATGTCACCACACAATTAAGAACCCTAAAATTGAAGATGAGATATTGCCAAAAGAGAAAACATAGTGAACAAGTTGTTCACTATACCAACCAAAACCATTCTTTTAAGTGAAACACGTTGAAATAGAAAGTAGAAACAAGGAGGAATAATTCAAGAAGTCAATAAGTGTTGTGTGGAGCATAGGCTAGCCACTACTACCATACAAAGCAAGATATTAATTTTATTTTTATTTTTTTTGTGTGTTCTTGACTTTCCAATAGAAAACTTATAGTGTAGTACCTACTACCTACCTTTTCAGGTTGGACAGAAATTAAATTATTTTTTAAAATGTCAAAATTTTCAGAAATTATCAACTTGAAATGTCAAAATCTAAGAAAATTACAAGGGAGGGAATTTTTCATTTATTTATTTTCCTTTAGTGGAAACTTAGGAGCTTCGTGCTTCAAGCCAGTGCACCATTGTAGAGTAAATTTTCAATAATTGATGACATTTCTCTATCTTATAATTTGGTGGAACATTATTTCTCTGCATTTTTGCAAAAATAAAAAAAAGAACTATTGAAAATTTTGTAAAAGGTTTCATATCTTGTTAAAGGTTCAGAGTCTCTAGAACCTGCCAAAGAAGCTGCCTACATCCATTGCTGAAATTTTATTACTATTTTTATTGTCAAAGTGAGTTTTGAAAAAGAAAATAATTATTTGATACCCAAGTGCCAAACTTGAAAAGGTACTATGGTATAGGTACCAATCAACAAAAAATTGGGTAATTTGATGATTTTTCCCATTGAAATATCATGAAAAATCAAGGAGTTTCAATCCATTACATATGTAACTAGTGTGAACCCCGTGCATAATGCACAGGTGTGTTATTTCAACAATGTTTGGTTGATGTTTTTGATTTTCAAAAAAAACTTTTCTTTTCAAACAACCGTTGGTCCCCCGCCTCGCCCTGGTCCTTCGCATTTCCCACTCTGATTCTTTGCCCTGTCGACCCCCCCGCCCGGTCCTTCGCATTTCCCACTCCGAT